>JAEIGA010000333.1_pt1 | contig 68784 bp, 78 predicted proteins | sample 9270691 | NCBI WGS metagenome assembly JAEIGA01 (sample SAMN17057246, study PRJNA624740) | gut metagenome | biome: biome; isolation source: fecal sample | host: Bos grunniens | place: China: Xizang | collected 2019 | reverse complement strand
ACATATCTCGGCTCACCGCAGACACTCCAAAACTTGCCATCACAGAAGATATACTTCTTTGCACTCTTGCGGAGCATCTGGCAGATTGCTTTCTTGTTGTCCTCAATGATAACAGAACTTTCAGAAAATTCCTTGCCATCGTCGCAATACCAGTTCTTTCTCGTCATATATTCAAGGTTGTCAATTACATAATTCACATCCTCAAAAATGGTGCTGATTGCTGCGCCGTGGGTAATGCGAACCGGCTTGTAAAGTTTTCCCTTATAGGCTCTGATTTCCTCTGCGAACATACGGAAGTCGCACTTTTCGCTTCTGTAATCATCATAGGAAGTCATTCCGTCCTGAACGCTCTGCATATCGTGTACGATGAACACAACAGGAAATTCTTCCTTGGTCAACTCTGTGCAACTCACGGAGAGGACATCTTCAATCTGTCTTTCTCTTACGTTTCTGTGCCTCTTTGTGGGTAAAAACTTCTGATTGTAGTAGTAATTAACATTGAACTTCATAACTCAATATCTCCCTTTTCGTGTTATTCCGTCTTATCTATAAGACTAACAAAAATAGTCGAACTCTTTAATACCACCGGATTCTTCGACATATCGCTTGCATTCTTCAATCGTGAACTCGTCACCATAACCACCGCAGCCGGTCTCTGCATCGTATTCTCCGTAGTGGTCAGGGTTATCAAAATGTGCAATAATCATCTGCACAAGGTTTTCAATGTTGGTCTTGGGTTCGTAGCCTTTCTCTCTCACCCAATCGGCAATGCGGTCACAGTCGCATTTCTTTTCTTCGGGTGTGTCCGGCTCATAAGTCCATCTGCCATATACATCAACCATAATCGCATCTCCTTTACATTACATAGCAGGGAATGACGGTTGCCATCGTTGCCATTTTCTCCGCTGCTTGCATTATCGTATTGTATCTTCTTTCTTCACTCTCCCAGCCTTCAACGCCTTTAAAAAGTCTTTCGTAGTTTTCAACGGGTCGCAGGTTATGCAAGTAATAAGGCTTTCCGTCGCAGATAATGAAGCATTGCATCAACTCCGAATCTCCCCAGATGCCACACTCTTTTAGTTTCTTGAAGTAGTCCATCTGCTCTGCCGGTCTCAACTCTCTGTACGGCTTTACATCTCTGACCACTCCGCAGGTCTTGTCTCGCTCATCCTTAACGGTGATTGAATGAGAACTTATCTTTACTCTTTTGTTCTGAATGTCTGCAATCTTCATTGCGCTGCCTCCTTGGTAACTCATTTACTATAATCATTGTAACACACTGCAATCCATTTGTCAAGGTGTTTTTCTAAATTATTTTTAAAACTTTTGAAAATCGCCCTTGCCGGTGCAATGGGTTATCTCTTTTATCTGTATATATTATAACACACTGCAAGCAGTATGTCAAGCATTTTTTCAAAATTATTTATAAAAATTTACCCACGATATTCTCCGGCAGCCTTGCGACGTGCGATGTCTGCTCGAATCAGGTCTTTCATATATCCCGCCTTGTTGGGTACGGTCTCCAAGAACTCAATAATATCATCATCCTGTGGCGTGAATACTCGGAAGTTGATATTTTTGCCGTGCTGCTTGTTATAGTCCTTTTGGGAGGCATAGTTCGTAGCCTTGCTGTACTCCCTCTGTCTCTGGTTCTTTCTCTCTCGTGCTTCCTCTGCTGTAAATCTGCGTGTTGCCATCTGCATCTCCCTTTATCATTTTAGGCTCTTTAAATACTTCTGTCTTTCCTTTTGGCTACCCATCTGGGTGATTGTCTTTGTGTGACCATCAAGGTCTTTAATCGGCGGTGCTGGCGGTGTAAAAGCCTCTTTGATACCATATACCGCCCATACAAGCAAAATCAAGATTACCACTACAAGATACATCACATCACCTATACTTTCTCATAATCTTATCAATGCGTTTCTGATTGTTGGCGAACACTTGCTGTGTTCTCTCGTCACTGGGTTTTGCTGGCGGTTTAGGTGGTGTGTATCTGTCAATCAGTCCAGCCACTCCATAAATTGCGCCGATACCAAGAAGAATTAAAACCGGCATTACTCATCACCCTCGAACATAATTCCGTTGTGGTCAACAACAAAGTTGATATGCGGATATTTTGCCTTAATAATGGCGTTCACATCGGTCTCAATAGCCTTCTGAATACCATCGTTATATACGCCTACGCTGTCATAATAATGACGTTGCAGAGCATTTGACAGGTTGATATGGTCTCTCTCCCAATCTCCGGTAAATTTGAAATTGTCGATAATTTCTTTTGCTCCGGCATAGCCGACGATATTTTCAAGTGCCATCTTAATTCTCCTTATCCCTCGTACTGATTGTCAAATTCATCAATCGCTTGCACAATATCCACAAGCAGGTCTCTTACTTCTGCTATCTCTCCGTTGTCATAATCAACGGCGGCTTGCTGCAAAGCCTTTACGATTTCTTTGTCTTTCAGTTGACCATTTTTGAAAAATCTCATTTCCATAACTCAATCCTCCTTGGCAACTTCAAAGCAGATAATGCCATCTTCTTCGTAAATGTACTTGATTTCATATTGTCCGGCTTCTTCCTCGGTCAACTCAATCCGCTGCTCTTTCTCATAGTCATAGTAGTAATATTTTGCGGTAGATTGCAGTTCGGCAGAATCCAGAAGGTCTCTCAAAGTAATCATATGAAAATCTCCTTTACTTGTTAATGAGTTTGTCAAGCCACTGTTTTGCCTGAACATAATCTCCACGGTTGCAGTAGATTGTTGACATTGCGGTGATAATGGTTGCATCTGCTACCTCATTGTGGCAGCCGGGAGCGCAGGATTTAGGTAGGTCTGCCTTTGCCTCGTCACCCTCGAACTCAAAACGGATAGTGTACTTTGCGTTGGTCTCTTTAACCGACTTGATACTCAATCCCTCGACGAGCCGTTCCTTCAGAATGTCAAGCATTGTCTTATCCATCTTACTTTGTCTCCTTTACAGAATGTGTTTTAGATTTTCCGTCTTGGGGTGTCCCCCTTAACTGTCTATATTATAACACACTGCAAGCAATATGTCAAGTAGTTTTTCTAAATTATTTTTAAAATTTTTAGTCCTCGTACTCTCTGTCAAGCACAAAATCGTATCTCTCCATAATGTCATCCACATAGTCAGTTCCGGGATTATAGACAAAGTAGGTCAGAATAATTGTGCCGTCGCAGGTCTCAAAATCCACGCTGCGATAACTAATATAATTATACTCTGCATCTGTGGTATTAAGTATAATACCATCGCCGTCCTGCTCTCGGTTAGTCACCATACCGATAACACGCTCAATAATGATGCTGTCCTGCTGGGTGCGATTTTCCAGAATCTCGGCGGTTAGTTCATCGGTATCATAAATCAGCATATACTCGTAACCGTTCTCGTAAAGGTCAAGCACGAAGGCATCCTCAATACCGTAGTAGTCTGCAACCTCTCTGGGTTCTCCGTTGATAATAAAGGTGTTACCGCTGAAGGAAGTCTCTCCGATAATTCCATCGCTGGTGCTGCTCTGCTCGGCGGTCTGATTGTTTCCGCAAGCACAAAGGCTGACAACCATAATAAATGCCATAAGGCAAGCAATAATCTTTTTCATTTCAAAAATTCCTTTCTATTGTTTAATGAATGATGAACATATCCTGAATGAAATTGTGCGGAAGTTCTGCACCATACTCTGCTTCAATTTTGTTTTTGCCCTCAATGGTGACATTTTCCTTTACTTCCTCGCACAGTTGGAAGTTGTCTATGACAAGACTGTTTTCTCCGAAAATGGCAATATCAAATAATACCTTGTGATTCTTAACACGGATTTTTAATACTTTCCATCCTCTTGTCTTTTTGATATTTTCCATCACTGCAACTCTCCGATTTCTTCAATCTCAATGGCTTTATATGGGTACTCTCCGACCCAATTATTAAAGCGATACAATTTTCCATCTTTGGTGTAAAGCCGGTTAAACTCAATGCCTTCCCACTCAATACCCTTGTGATTTTCAATATCCAGAGGATTGACGTGCTTATAGCCGTGCTTTTCCAGAATTGAACCGACAAAAACATCTTTATCAGATTGTATTTGAATTTTCCGCTTTGTCCTGTTTATCTTTGCTTCCATTTGTTTTGCTCCTTATCATAGACTCATAGCGACCAAATCCGCATTTGTGATTTTGTAGTATCTTTTCTTTGAACCTTTCTTGAAAAATCCGTACTCGGTCTCGCTGCCCTCGGTGCTTACGATTTTGATTTTTCCTTCGTAACCACTCCAAGAGACAAACTTTCCGGCAATACCATCGAAAACCTTTCTTGCAACTTCTGCAACGGTTTTCTCGTCGATAACTGCATCATACTGAATGCGGCAAGACGCTTTCTCATTTTCCGTTGATTCAAGGATAGCAACGATTTTGTCAAGTAAAATCATATTTTGCTCGGCTGTCCTATTGTCATTAAAGGTCAGAGAAAAGCAACTCATATATTCCTTGCCGTTCCATCCTCTGTCACTCCAAAAGAACAAATCCCAATCACTGCCATAGTGTGCGGGTGTGCTGGTCTCTGCTGATACCTGATGGATGTCAAACTTGCCGATAAAAATATCAAGAACATCTCGCAGAGACTTGCCGAAGGCTTCCTGAATTCCTGCAAACTCTGCGCTCTTGTAGTAGTTGCTTCTTTCGGTCTCGGTCATACTCTCAAAAAACTTGCGGTTGATTTCCTTTTGCTCATCCGATACATAGCGGTCAAAGTGCAGGGAATGCACGGTCATTTTTCCGTAACCGGCATCAATCAACTTTCTTTCAAATCCTTTGATATAACTATAATCTCTGCTGATGTTCATAACATTTTCTCCTTGTTTTCCGTGATAAAATACCTGTTTTATTGATTTACTCAAACATAGCGATATAATTTTCCATCGCTTCTGCCAAGTTCTGATAGTCTCTCAACTTCGGCAGCACGTGCTTGTATGTTTCCTCAAATCTCCATTTTCCGTGTTCTATGGTCTGATACCAAGCGGGTGCGCCCTGACTGCACTGCACCGGCTGGAAGTAGTTGGAGAACGGAAGTTTTACGCTGTCAACTTTTCCTTCTCGGTTGTTGATAACTTCCAGAATCACGCCGTATTCGTCACAATATGCTTTCACCCTGTTTCCGTTCTTCAAAACAAAGTAAACACAATTTCCGACTACCTTGTGACCTCTGGGAACTTCGTTTGCAAACTTCAAAATGAACTTGATATTTTCCATACCATTACGCCTCCTCTATGTGGGTGATTTCGGTGATACCTTTTTCCGCTGCCCTCATCGGAACACATTCTGCGATGGTTTCCACTTCAACCTCGCCCCATACTCCGTACTTTGAAAAGCCGGTGACTCTGAACTTCTTCATCTCGTTTTCTCCTTTACTGCTTCTTTGCGATTTCTTCCAGCACCTTATATAAGGTTCTGTAATAGTCGCTGTTGTAGGGATTTTCCGCTATGGCTGCCAGTTGGTAAATGGCTTCTTCGCAGTCCTTGACGGTCTGCTCGTCGGGATTTTCCGATGCAAGATTGCAAAGTGTCTGGGCGATTTCGTCCGGGTAAATTTCCTTTTTAAAGTCTGCCATCTTTTCCGTCCCCTTTCTTACTTAACCATAAACCAAACAACAACCTTCAGAGCCTTTAACAGCCACGCCGGAGCATAGAAGATGTTGGCGGCGATTTTTCCGACCAAGCACTGACCGGTGATAAATTCCTCTTTCATTTCCTTTGCGTTCATAACCTTTGCGGTCACGATGTTGATTGCTGCATAGAGACAAATAACTGCGATAATAAAGATTTTCATTTCAAATTTTCCTTTCTGTTGTGGCGGTGTTTTTCCGTCTTATTTATTGAGATTTAATTTTTAGTAAATGCGGTTCGTGTGTTCCTCTCATTTACTATAATCATTATAACATACTGCAAGCAGTTTGTCAAGTGTTTTTTTGAAATTTTTCAAAATTATTTTTAGATATTTTCCGTTAGCATTACAAAAAAGTTGTACTCGCTATATGTAGGATTTTCCGTCAGGTTCTTTGCGTTTACCTCGGCAAAACTAAAAACCATCCAGAGCAGGAGCAAACAACAGAACACAGTCCAGATGCTTCCGGCTTTCTTTATCTTTCGTTTTTCCATTGCCTTTTCCTCTCTTTCTAATATCCATAATGCACAAGAATCAATTCATCCCATTGTGCCGGGTCAAAGGCTTCCAGATAGGCTAAAAGAGGCTTTAACCGTCTATAATCGCTCTGCTTTATATCTTCCTTCAGCCACTCGATAACGGGCGCAAATTCCGCATAGTTGCATCTTTTGCCGTACTTGTCAAGGGTTAAAAATGCATCGTTTTCTCCGAAGATGTCAAAATTGATAGGAGTCTGGAACAGTTTCGGGAAAGTGGTTTCCATACAACACATATTGATTTCTGCCAACATTTCCGCATAGATATAATCCTCGATTTCCGGCTTTTCGCTTTTGATAATCTTGCGATTCATCACAAAAATTCTGCTTTCATATCCCATCTTATTTTTCCTCCTGTAACTTCTTGTAGGCTTCTGCAAGTGCCTTTTCGCTGCGTTCTGTAAATTCCGTCTGGGTTTCTCCGTCCTGTCTTTCCGTATTGCAAGCGGAGAATAAAGGGCATTTTTCGCAGTTCTTATAGCCGTACTGCTGGCAGATGGCGGCTATCTCTGCACTATATTTTCCATATTCATTCATTGCACATTTTCCTCCGCTTCTCTTTTCAGAATTTCAACCGCTTCCGCTGGTGTGTGTTCGTGATAGAATTTCATCGGCTTTTTAAAAGCCATTCGGTACGCTTGGCTCGTGCCTCTGTCCTCATTCAGAAAGTGGTCACGCACGGCGCAGAAATTTTCCGTTGCTTTTTCAATTCGATTTTTCGGCTTTCCCTCGGTGTGTTGTACTACCATCTGAATTTTCCTCCCGTTTAAATTTCTTCAAGGTTTCCGGTGATGTTACTATAATGATATTGTTTTCCGGTCTCTACGTCCTCAAAAATTACATTCCACGAAAAAGTTTCAAAGGGTGTAAAGATTTCGCCGTTGCAGGTGTAGGGACTTCGGCTGGTGTTGTAGTCAATGCCAAGTTTTCCGTTGTGCTTCTTGACTTCAAAAATTACGCCGCTGTTTCTGGTTTTCACTTCGTCCCCGATTTCCGGGAAGGTCTGATGATTGCATATATAAACTTTTACTTTGCTGTTTTCCTGTAACATTTTCCGTTTTTCCTTTCTATACTCTTTCGCAGTCTGCCAAAATTACCGGATGATATTTTCCACCATACAAGCGGAAGCCGTTCCGCACTCTCTGGCTTTTCGGCTTTCCTGCCGTCTGGTATTCGGCTCGGATGCTTCGGGCAACCTCTGAAAGAATGTTGTAATTTTCCGTTCCCGGCTGGGTGAAATTCCTTTCAGCCAGTGCCAAGTCGTGCCGGTTCTTTATATCCTCAAATCGTGCTGCCCTTGTCATCTTTTCCGCTTCCTTTCTGTTATGCTATGGTGTAGTAGTATTCACGCATTGCCGGAAGTTTTTCCGCTAACGGTCTTTTATCTTCGGCAAATTCCATAAATTTCTGATACGGTACTTTATCAATAATTTTTCCGTACTGCTCGACCTCTGGGAGACTTTCAAAACGTTTCATAAATTCCGCTTTGTCTCTGTTCGCCATTGCTTTGATTTTTTCCATCTCGGCTGCTGGGATGTATGCCTCATCAACATATAGCCGGATGTTTCCACCTTCTGAAATATGGGCGATTTTTTTATAGTCTCCGTTTTCCATTACTGCCTTATTGCATACCGTTGTACCGTTTCCAAGGCAACCACAAAACAATTCAAATTTTCCTGCCATCGCTTTTTCCTCCTCAATTCTTCGGCGTTTTAAATACGCAGCCAGTCCATACCTTTTCGGTAGTGCCTTGGCACTCGCCGCCAAATTTTCCGCAATTCAAGCACATTGCATTGACTTTTTCCGGGTGTTCGGTGCTTTCCTTTTCGTCCTCGGTGTCTGGGTTTTCCTTCTTGTGCTGTTCGATATATTCCGCTGCTTCTTCCTCTGTCTTGCAGAATTTACCGATTCCGCAATAATAAAAGTTTTCGCCACCGTCAACGCTAATCAGCACTTGAACATTGAATTTATAGCCATCAATCGGGAAGGCTGGCTTTTCAATATGATATTTGTGTTTAATGTTTGCCATCGTTCCGGGTCTCCGTTTCGTTTTGGATTTTCGGGCGGTTTTGCCGCCGCCCTTCGGCTCCTTCCTTTTCGGTTTATGCTGCGATTGCTTCCAGTTCTTCGGCGGTGTTGACTTCGCCGGAGATTTTGCAAAGTGTTGCATATTTCAAAGTCTTTTCGGGTTCGCCCATCGGCTTATCATCTCGGACGGTATGCACGATATAAACGCCTTCGGTGCTTCCGGGTACAAGTTTTTCAATTCTCATCATCGGAATCTGTCTGCCGGTTTTCACGTTCCACTTGCAGCCCCATTCGTTTGTCTTGGTCTCGTATTCGGGCATATACCAGAGTTTAAAGCGGATAATGCTGCCATCTTCCTGCTGTACGTCCTTAATTAAAGTTTTTTCGCTCCAAATCAGATAATATTGAAGGTCTAACTGGAAGCCGTTCTTTGCCTGTGCGTTCCACTTGTTATATTGTTCTCTTGTCAATTTTGCCATCTTCGTTTCCTCTTTTCTTTAATTTGTTTTGTTTAGGTAGTTAGCCGGGAACATTGCGCCGATTTCTTTATAACTTGATAAGATATGATATTTTGCTTTTAGGTAGTTTTCAAAGCCTGCATTCAATGCGCAAAATATTGCATCTTCGTTATACTTGCCGGGTTTGTAGTCTCGCCCCATTCGGTAGAGGTCAAGCATCTTTCGGACTGATGCGCTTACTAACTCGGATTTTTGAAACTGCATCGGCAGCCGGTTATATTCTTTTAAAACATTGTCATAATACATAAAAGCCAGATTATAGGCGATTTTTTGCTCGGCGGTGCATTCGTCCAGCGGTACACCGTTTATTTTATGGTATTGCATAAGGTTTGCCTCCTTGCCCGTCGTGCCGTTAGCGCAGCCGTTTATTTGTTTGTGTTCGTGTTGTTCGTGCTTATTATTTGAAATAAATATTTTCGTTGCTGACTTCGTGCATAATGCTTTCTTGATTCAATGCTTCCTTCAATTCTCCGATGATTGCATCCGCTTCGGTCAATTCTTCATCGGTTGCAATTTCTACACGGATGGACGGCTCGAACACGATTCGACCACTGGAAGCCATTCTATAAACGCCGGAGCATTCAATCATAGTGAAGGCGAAAATTCCAAATTTTCCGATTAAAATTTCCGCTATCAGGTTTTTTGCTTCGTTTGTCTGGACTTCCTGCTGCTCGGTGTCTTTGTCAAATAAACCGATTGTAAATTGATTCTTTACCATCATAATTCTTACCATCCTTTTTTACTGTTTGCGTTTGTCTGGGTGTTTTTCTATCTTATTTATTACACCCATTTTTTAAAGGCTTTCGCCTCCTTGCATCATTATAATATCATACTGCTTGCAGTTTGTCAATACCTTTTTAAAATTTTTTTGAAAAAATATTTTTGCGGGTATTGCTGAACCGTTGACCGGCTGCGCCATTATATTATAATATTGTAATGCTTGCGAACATTGCCGGGACTCTGTAACGGTTGCCCGTGTTTTATGTTCTGATGGTATAATATCATACTGCTTGCAGTTTGTCAAGCACTTTTTGCAAAATTTTTTAAATTCTTTTTTTAAGGGTGAAAGAATCGCCGGAATATAGAAACATACATATATAATAATATGGTTGTCTGTTCTTGCGTTTTAGATGGTGAAAGGGTAAACAATCATTTTATATTATTATGGGATAATGGGCGAAAAATTGAACAGTTAAAAAAATTTATCTTGCAGCCGGTGCAATTCTCGAAAAAATCGAAAATCAAAATATATTTTCTTTTCCTATTATATGCAGAATCAGGAATAAAACAAAAATTTTATTGCTTTTTGCAAGTCTTTTTTTTGTGCTTTTATAGACTTGCACCCGGTAAAGGCTCAATATATGGGGGTATGTTTACATTTACAGAAAAGCCTCCAGAGCCGGAAATGCTGGTATGTGTTCACTTTCACTCTCAACCTTTTCAAAAATATTCATTTTCTCATAACCCCTATAACCCCTCAATAATTGGGAGTTACCGAAAATGTACCTATAACAGTATAAACCCTCAATTATTGGGAGTTTGTAACGAAAATCGAATATCGCCGAAAACAACATTTTGAGTAAGTAGACCCTCAATTATTGGGGGTTTACAAGTATAAATTTCGGTGTACCGAAAACACATATGTTTTTGCACTAATTCTATTCATTCTGTATGCAATTCAAACACTCAATTCTTGGGAGTTTGCATTTCAAATATGAATAATTTTGCATAAGAAATCAGATATATTGTACCCGCATTTTTGATTTTCGGAGAGATAATGACCCTCAAAATAGTCAAAACATTTGGTATTTTCATACCGAACATTTACCGAAATCAGGCACATTTGACCCCGAAGATATTTACTATTGACTTGCTCAAAGAAGAATGGGTCGAATGGAATACTATACTTATATAAGATAAATATAGTAATACAATTAAGTATAGTATTAAATAAGGATTAAGACTATTCTTGATTTATATACTGTTAGAGGATTAAGAATAGTCTTAATATATATATATATATATATATATATAATATATAAGATGGAGAAAACCACAGGACAATGGAGTGAGTTGGACGGTGGCTCGTCTTTGCCGGGAGTGAGGGGGCGGCTGAACTTTTTAAAAATATTTTGGAAAAACCTCTTGACAGATGTTTAAGGGTGTGCTATAATGGCATTGCGAATAAGAAGAACCATAGTGATAATTGGAATCCCTCTCGGTGGATAGGGGGATATGTTTACATCAAAAACATTTAAGAGGAAAGGAGGCAATATATGCTTGGAAATTGTAAATGAGAAAACAGGTAGACCGCCCAAAGATTATACGGATTCGCAATGGCAACAAGATTTAATTCGTATCAGAGCAGCAGTCCAGCCTTCATCATTCAAGAGAATGAAAGTCATTCCAGAACCTCGGAACTTCCAAGGCACGTATCACGGAAAGACACAATATCAGTGTTACTGTGATTTCATCAACGACATCCTATCCAGCATTAGGAGAGGAAAGCCGGATTACTGTTTTTACATATATCAGATTGCAGAACTACTGAAATATGAACACGACGGATTACAGGCAGTGTGGTTAGAAGAAGAACGCTGTTTTAAATTAAGTCTTAATAAATAAGATAGAATAATACGGAAAGAGAATTATGAAGAATAAATTATTACCTGTTGTTATCATCCTAATCCTTTTGTGCATCTCACTCATTATCGGTGTTGTGGTTATTTCTCAAAACAATGACAATGGCAATACTGGTAATTTCCTGCCTATTGATGATGCGGCAGATGATTGGAATGGTAAACAAGAATTGCCAAAGGCTTCTCTTGGAGATAAGCCAGCGATTGCGATACCCGGATTTAATGAATTGGTTTTTATAGCAGACCAAACCACGCAGCAAGTCAACTTCTATAATCCAGAAAATAATGATTGTTTGTTCCTTATGAGTTTATATGTTGAGGATGAACTGTTATGGCAGTCTGGGTATGTCAAGCCCGGAGATTGCTACTATGAGATAGAGTTGAGCCGAGCGTTGCCGGAGGGCGAAAATTTCAAAAACGGATGCTTACGCATCCAATGCTATAAGTTGGATGGTACAACTTTAAATTCAGCCAGAGTAAATTTCAAACTTACGATTGTTAAAGGAGACGAATAGAAAAGATATGAAAAAACTAATTTCAATTCTAATTGCTCTCTGCTTACTTTTGTGTATAACACCTATGACCGTATCAGCCGATAGTCAGGTCTATGAGGGAACAGGTTCGTCAACTATGACCTACCGAGAATATAGTTCCTACTGTATTCTTATCCCTGAATACATTGATGCAGAAGCCGGTTATTACACATTCCAAGCAGAGTATTTAAACATTACCGATTATGAAAAAGTATTTGTAACCGTAACCAATCTCGATGAGAATGGCAGACTTCTATTTACTCACGAGAGCGGCAACTATACATTAAAGAAGAATTTGGAAGTCTATGGTACTAACTATGAGACAGGGCTTCCCGACGGTATGCCGCAGAACTGTGTCGGTTATTTCAGTGGAGAAGATACCGTGTCAAAAGTTATGTTCGGTGTTGGGTTTGACAACTACGAATGTGAAAGAGCAAGAGCAGGTCTGTATTCTGCCACAGTTGAGTTTGCCGTTAATTTAGGCGCATAAAGAATAAGCATTTTTAGGAGGTAAATGGATTTGGAACAAAAAAGCGTACATAAGTTCATTTACAAGATTGAAAGTAAACGATTGAAAAAGGCAAAGTGGGAACTCTCGCTCCCGCTGAAGGTAGCGATGAGAACTTGTCCCGAAGTAATTGTTTCTCTTAATGATAGTCAATGTCTACGCTTCATTGACGAAATGAATGGAGTTAAAGATTTAAACGAGAGAGTGCGTAATATTCAAAAGAAAATCAGGAGCATTAAGAAACAGCCGAAAAGTCGTGAGACTAAAATGCTTATCTCCAATTACTACGATACTCTATACAACTTACAATTTCAAAAGGATTATGTCTGTGTCATTATGAACAGCGAGTCGGACTATGATAGAGCCAACCAAGGGTTCAGTATTAACTACGGCAAGGTCGATGGTGAGGACTGCATTATCAGATACAGACGTTTCCTCGGCACGAATGGCGGTATCAAGAATTCAACTATCGTGTATGTGAATGAGGAAATCTATCCCGAACTGAAAAAGAGGTTAGATGATGGCAGAGACAAGGAAAAGGAATTAGTACCTGCCAAGTTAGAGGCTTACCAAGCCCTCATCTGCTCCGGCTCTATCCCGCTCCCAGAGCCAAAGGGAATTATCGTCGTTGATGATTGCATCACCAAATTTAAGGAAGATGTAATTCTGATTAACGATGCAGCCGAGGGAGAACCCCTCTTAACCTATGAAAAGGACTATGAGATTGAGCATAACGATTCTGATGGTTTCGGTCTTATGCTCCCCTCTTACGCAAGACGTGTGAATGAGTTCTTGACCGGCAGCGATGAAGTCATTTCTGGAATGAACACCCGCTACGCTTGGAACAAGGGTATGCTCTACACCTTTGACTTCGTGGAATTTGCTGAAACCATTGCCAATACATATGAGGTCACTGATATTTGGGGTGATAAGAGGGATGTCCGAGATGCGGAAGTTATTCTCACCGCTTCTATGTTGAAATTGTGGGACAGTTACAAGAGTTGGGAAGATTATTACGCCCATTGTGAGGAAAACCACTATCAGTTTTCAACTCCGAAAATCACGCCGGAAGAACTTGAAAATGTTCGTGATACCAACTACCAATTCTTGCAAAGTTATGACTTCTCTGACGAGGAACTGATGGAGTTGTGTCAGCCGACCATTGATGAGATTCGAGATGTCATTGGTTTGGACTATCGAAAGAGCCTTACCTTTCTTGCTGGTTTCAGTCTCAACGAGGATAATGCCTTTAATGACAACCTCGAATACTATGTGAGAGCGTTGATGATTGACCAGCGAATGATTAACGACCCATTTATACGTAAGAAGATTTACCATATGATTAAAAAGCGTATTGAGATGGGTGAGCGTGGCGCAATTCGTGTGAATGCCAACTTTGCTATGATTTCGGGAGACCCCTACTCTCTCGCACAAAATATGTTCGGGCTGGAAGTGACCGGTCTTTTGAAAAAGGGCGAAGTCTACCACAAATATTGGCTCGACAAGGGAGCAGACGAAATTGCTTGCTTCCGTGCGCCGATGACCTGTCACAATAATATCAGAAAGATGAAACTCGCAAAGGGCGAAGATGTGCTGCATTGGTATCAGTATATTACCACCGCCTTAATCTTCAACTCGTGGGACTCTGCTTGTGAAGCGATGAATGGTGCGGATAAGGACGGCGACACAAATATGTGTACGGATAATCCTATCATTGTCAGAAGAACGAAGAACTCACCGACAATCATCTGCCTCCAAAAAAAGGCTGAAAAGAAAGTGCCGTCAGAGGAAGATATTATTGCATCTAATAAATTGGCTTTCAACGATGATATTGGTGTGGTGACAAATCACGTTACCAGTATGATTGAAGTGCAGTCCGGCTACGAACACGGCACTCCCGAATACGAAACTCTTGCCTATCGAATTATGTGCGGTCAGTTATACCAGCAGAACACAATCGACAGAGCCAAGGGTATTATCGCAAAGCCGATGCCCTCAAACTGGTACACACTACACGAGAGTAAGGTTGCCGAGGATGACGATGCCGAGACCGTCAGACAAAAGGAATTCAACTTACAAATTGCAGCGGCAAAGAAGCCATACTTTATGACCTATGTATATCCGAGACTCAAATCGGAGAACGATACATACATCCGAAACAACAACCGTGGAGTAATCAGAAGATTTAACCAGTATGGTATCAACAGCATTGAGGACTTGGAAAATTACGAGGACAAGACCGATGCTATGATTGAGTATCTTTCATATTATCATAAGCGAATGCCTGTCGGCAATAACCCTTGTGTGGTGAACCGCATTTCGTGGATTTTTGAGAGCGTGTTCAAAAATTACCTCTCCAAATTTTCAAGATATATGAGAGAGGCAAACCAGTCAGAGTTCGACTATCGCATTTTGAAAAGTGGAGTTGCGTACAGCAAGGTCACTTATAACAAGGTGCTTGAACTCTATAAGGAGTACAACCGCAGGGTCGAGGAATATCAGAAGAAGATACGAACCGAAAAGGTTGAAAAGGACAGTGAATGGATGGAGCGTTTTCAGTTCGTCGAGTTCTTCAAAACGGAGTGTTACAAGGTATGCTCCAATGAGGAAGAACTTTGCGACATCGTTTTAGACATTTGCTACACCAAGGAAAAATCAAAGCAGTTCGCTTGGGACATTTGCGGCTCTGTGATTTTGCAGAATCTCTTAAATCATAATGGTCACAGAATTCATTATCCTCAAATGGTTTCCGAGGTCGGCGAGTTTACATACTGCGGAAAGCAGTTCATTATGTGCGAAAAGGAAGTGGAGGTGAAATCGGATGATTATTCTGAATGAAAGAGAATATGCCGAAAACTGCTTGCAGAATGGCATAGTAGATACGAAGCCATTTGTCACCATCTCCATTCTCGCAAAGTATTACTATCACGAGTGCGGCTATCGTAAAAAGAAAATCACGACATTGCTCCTTGAATATTTGTCAAAGCATTATCCGAGATATGAACTCAACGAATTCAGTTGGCAGACGAGCATTGAGAAAATCGCTGCCAACGCCGGAGCATACCAACTCTATCAAATCAATGGCGTGAAAATCACGAAGTCAGAGATGGAGACTATCGCCAGCCTACACAATAAGGTTTTGGAGCGTTTGATGTTCACAATGCTCTGCCTTGCCAAATTGAGCGATTTGAAAAATCCTAATAACAATGGCTGGGTAAACGCCGATGCAAAAGACATCTTCACATATGCTCGTATCGGCTGTAAGTCCGACGAGCGTGAAGTAAAAATCGGCAAGTTGTGGCAGATGGGTCTCTTGGAGTTCTCAAAGAGGAATGATAATCTAAACTGCCGTGTCACCTTTGTTGATAATGATGGCGATGAGGAATTGTTTGTTTCGGATTTCAGAGAACTCGGATATGAGTATCAGAAATACAAGGGTGAGAATTTCATTCGTTGTTCGGAGTGCGGAATTCTAACTCGTGGCAATAAGAATGGCACGAAGAAGTATTGCAAGGATTGTAGCACCTATACCCCACAGGAAACCAAGACAGTGGTTTGTGTAGATTGCGGAAATGAGTTTGAAGTCGATGCAAGACTATCAAATAAATGTAGATGTTCTACTTGTCAAGAGGATTATCGCAGAAATTACCAAAAAGAATTGATGAGAGAAAGAAGAAAAACATCAAAATGTTAGCAAGCGTTTTTGGAGATGAAGTTAATAAAATTGCCAAACTGCACTACTAACCTCTCAATAATTGAGGGTTTACAAGGGTTTTAAAGATAAGATAGAAAAACACGGATTTCGTATATTGAAGGGAAATATACCTTCACTCTCTCATTTCTTTATCTTTCTCTTTTCTTGATTGCACCGGTACGGCAAAAGTTGTACCGGTGTACCCCCTCTTTTGAGGAAACAAATTTTTAGCGGCTGACGAAAATCATCCTTCTATTTCTTAACAATTATCAAATACTGCAATCCGATTTTAGAACGCCTAACGGCAGTTTTGCTATCGGATTATACAAAAGTGATTTTCAATTTCCCGCAAAATACTGTACGGCTATGCTGTAACTTCCTTCTCACACAAAACTGATTTAAAAAGAAAATAATAGAAGATTTTAGTTGCAGCGATTTCCGTAAGAAGTCCAAACGGTGAAAGTCCGACAAGAGATAGAATCCACTTGGCACATATCTGGCGGCATCGTCTAAAAGGTATAGGACACGACCCTTTCAAGGTCGGAATGTGGGTTCGATTCCCGCTGCCGTCACCATTAAACAATTTATATGGCTTTGTAGTTCAGTAGCGTAGAACGCCAGCCTGTCACGCTGGAGGTCGTGGGTTCGAGTCCCATCAGGGTCGCCATATGGGTAGGTAGAGCGTAATTGGTATCGCACCGGACTGTAAATCCGGCTCTTATAGACACTGCTGGTTCAAGTCCAGCCCTACCCACCAACTGAAATTTTAAAAATACTGCGGGATGGAGAAGTCGGTTATCTCGTCTGCCTCATAAGCAGAAGGTCGTGGGTTCAAGTCCCACTCCCGCAACCAAATAGATATTCTTGCGTAGTTCAGCCGGTAGAACACTTGACTGTTAATCAAGGAGTCGTAGGTTCGAGTCCTACCGCAAGAGCCAATATGCTGGTGTGGCGCAACTGGCAGCGCAACTGACTTGTAATCAGTAGGTTGCAGGTTCGATTCCTGTCACCAGCTCCATAAAACGCCGAAAGGCAAAACAAATTTAAGAAAAGGTGGTTAATCCATTTGAAAGAAATCAAAAAAGAGGCTGTTGAATTGCTTGAAAAGAATAAGATTATTCGCAATTCCGGCAGAGGTTATGTAGATAAGTTCGGCAATGTTGTCGGATTCTATCGTACAAGAAATAAGAGATACATCGAGGATAAATATGTAGACATCGCAAAGCGATTGAGCAAATAAATGTTTCCAAGAAAACTTTTAATAAAAAAGAATATGCAAAATCGGTGTGTTAATTTTTTTAACACGCCTATTTGTGCTTGCCTTACATATCAAACCTGAACAAACACAAAAAAATCATTTAAGGATGGGTGACAATGACTGATTTGGAAGAAAAGATTCGAGAGTACGGTTTAACGCCGGAACAGTATGAATCGTGTTTGTCAGATGCTTACCAGAAAGCCAATCGAACCCTCGATATGGACTGGTCTGAAATCATAGATAAATATGGTCTCGATATTCACTTTGACACACTGCGAAAGGCGACCCAAACTATTTTTGGTGGTGCTTTTGTATCTGAATATTTCAAGTCGAAGAAAGCATCTTACAATGATGATACATACTTGGCAGAATTACGTGCCGAAAAACAAGAAATCCGCAAGGAAAAACAAAAGTTGTTTGATGAGCGAACCGCTCTCACAAAACTTTTAAGAGAACAAGGCAGAATGGAATCTATGTTCGATATTGTTAAACGAGCAATAGAGGAATATAAGCCTGTTAATTTCAATTATACTCCGTCAATCGTGCCGGATAGTGATAATGATTTAATCATTCATTTGACAGACGTACACGGCGGTGTAAACATTGATACTCCATTTAATGTTTTCAATATGGAAGTTTTAGAACAGAGATTGAAGAATTATTTGGATGAAATTGTTGATATTCAAAACACTTACAAGTCACAGAATGCTTATGTAATTATCGGCGGCGATTTAATCCAAGGCTTAATTCACACAAATGCAAGAATTGAAGCAAAAGAAAATATCGTTATGCAGATTATGGAAGTTACTGATTTAATTAGCAACTTCATTTATGAATTACACAAGATTTTTCAGAATGTAGAAGTCCATACGACAGCAGGTAATCACTCCCGCTCAACAGCGAATAAAGAAGAAACTGTTCGTGGTGAGAATTTTGACTTGCTTGTTCCTTTTGCTTGTAAAAAGGATTTGAAAAATATCGAGAATGTTAAATTCGTAGACAATTATTTAGACTGCGATATTGCCACATTCAAGGTAAGAGGACATATGGTTTATGCTACACACGGAGACAAAGATACCGCAAAGAATGTTGTTTATCATATGACACAGTTTGCAAGAAAGGCTAAATTGCCATTGCCAGACTTGTGTTATTTGGGTCACAGACACACCAATGGTTTGACAACTGTTGATGATGTTAAGGTGATTGAGAGCGGTTGCGTTGATGGTATGGATTCCTTTGCAATCGAAAAGCGATTGGTTGGAACTCCCGAACAAACTGTTACTGTCGTAACCGCAAAGAAGCGTATCAAGGCATTGTGTGACATTCAAATAGACTAAAATTGGAGATATGAGAAGAAATGAGCAGAACAGATATTATCAAAAAGTTGGCAGAGCGTATCTATGGTGATACATCGGAAGCCAACCTTCAGCAAGCCACTCAATTTTGTGATACGCTCGTAGATATTTTCACAGATGCACTAATTGAGGGTGACAAAATCATTTGGAAGGGATTTTTAAGTGCGGAAGTTGTTGAGAGAGGTCAGCGTTGTGGTAGACATCCTCAAACAAACGAAGTGGTTACTTTCCCACCGTCCAAATCTATTAAATGTAAAATGAGTCAAGCCATTAAAGATATGGTAAACGGAAAGTGAGGGTTCATATGGAAAGACGAAACTTTGATGATTTTGCCGAGTTAGGCAATCATATGTATGAACTCGCAAGTGAGGAATCGCAGGTAGTAACCGCAGTGTTGCTATGCGACGATGCTATTAAACTTATCAAATGGCTTATGTTATATGATGATGTGACAGTCGGTAGTATCAGCATTGAAAATGAGGATTATCACGGATATGACAAGGAATTTTATATTACCCTTGATACCGATTTAGTCCTTGATGTTGTACCTGCTTACCAGTTACAGACAGATAAGACCGCCGAGGGCTATTTACCTCTTGAATCTGATGTTGTACTTTACGGCGGCGATGTGAGTTCAAAACTTGCACTTCAAAATACATACGGCAATAAATATGAAATCGTCATTGAGAATTATGATGATGAAGATGAGTGTGGAGACTGCTGCGGAGACTGTTCAAACTGTCCTCACAGTGAGACTTCCGAGACCATTGCCGGAGCATTGGGTCTAATTGATTACATCTTTAATCATTTAGGCGACAATTAAGGACTGTATCGAATGGACTGTTTTTCGGAGCAGTCCATTTTTAGTTGTAATTTCAAAAAGTAGTTGATACGGAGGTGGCAAATATGCCAAGTAAAGATAGTAAGTGTGTTTGCTGCTCCTGTGGAGAACCACTTGCACTAACAAAATTTTATAAATCAAATAGCGTATTCTACGCTGATGGTCATTTACCAATCTGCAAAGAGTGTTTCAGTAGTAAATTCGGACATTTTGCAACCGAATATCATAGCAACAAAATGGCTATGCAAAGAATGTGTATGACTTTTGATATTTATTTCAATGAAGTCGAATTCGATAGTTGCGACACGGATGACAGTACCGTAATAGGAAAATATTTTAGGAAATTGAATTTGTCGCAGCATAAAGGGAAAACCTTTGAAAATTCAATTCAAGATGGTTTTGATTTATCGGGAGATAGAAAACCAGTTAAGGAAACACAAACAGTCGTTAATGATGATAACGACGAAGAAGAAAAAGAAAATGCAGATATGGTTGCACCCGAAGATATTGAAAAATGGGGTGCTGGTCTTGAACCAACAGATTACACTATTTTAAACAGTCACTATCGCTTGTTGTCAAATTCAAATCCACAATGCGATGGTAACGCTGAAATTTTCATCATTGACCTTTGTTACACAAAGATGCAACAGATGAAGGCGGTTCGTGAGAGCCGTGTGGACGATTACAAAAAACTCACGGAATCATATATTAAATCTTTCGCACAAGCAGGTCTTAAAACTGTCAAAGACACAAATGCTATGGAAGATTTTACGATTGGTGTTAATGCGGAAACTATTGAGAAATATACTCCTGCGGAGTATTACAAAAACAGAAGCCTTTACAGAGACCACGACAATATTGGTGATTACATCACCAGATTCTTGTTGAGACCGTTAAGAAATCTTATGCAAGGAACAAAAGACAGAGATGCAGAGTTCTTTGTGAAAGACGAGGAAGAAAACGATGGCTTCACAGACGACGAATAATACCGCTCATAAATATTATAAAAATCGCAATGCCGATGATAGACAGAGCGAATTATATAAAAAGTTTCCGACTACCTCTTTTTTAGGTACACCGCAAAATGTAGACCACTTTATTCAATGGGTAACTTTCTTTCGTAGAAATTTACATAGGTTTGCAACGGACTATCTTGGAATTACCCTGCACTGGTATCAGACAATTATGTTATACCTAATGGGAATTAACCAATTTATTGTTGTTATTGCAAGCCGTGCCTCTGCAAAATCATTTATTATCGCATTATATGCGTGTTGCAGATGTATCTTATATCCCAACTCCTTAATCGTGCTTTCAAGTGCGACCAAGGGACAATCGAAATTGCTTGTTTCTGAAAAAATTCAGAAAGAATTGATGAACCTCTCTCCTACTTTGAGAAAAGAAATTCGCAAAGTCAAGGATAATCAAAATGAGGTTATCGTTTATTTTAGAAACCACAGCACAATCACGGTTGTTCCAGCCAGCGAAAACGGACGTGGTTATCGTTCAAATGTTATCGTAAGAGAAGAATTTAGACAGATTAAGAAATCTGTTGATGACAGCATCCTCTCTCCTTTCCAGATTATTAGACAGACACCTTATATGAAAGATGACTACTATGCTAATATCCCGGAACTGGAAGAAGAAACGGTTGACATCTACATTTCTTCAAGTTGGCTCGATAACGGACATTGGATGTGGGATATTGTTGACCAAGCATATGATGAAATGCTAAAAGGTCAAGCCTCTTGTTTGCTTGCATTTGATGAGTCTATTGCCATCAAACACAAAATTAAAACTATGAGGTACTTCCAAACCGAAAAGAAGAAACAAGACCCATTAACTTGGAGAATAGAGTTTCTTAATGAGCGTGTTCGAGAAAATGAACACGCCTTTTTTACATATAGTATGCTTCAACAAAACCAGAAAACGAAACGAGCATTCTACCCAAGAACAATCATTGATTTCAAAATGGGTAAGAAAAATCCTTACGACATTCCCAAACAGCAGAATGAAGTTAGAATCGTTTCTTGTGATATGGCTTTTATTGAAAATAAGAAAAACGACAACTCTATATATTCGTGCATTAGATTGTTGCCGGAATGTACTACTTATAGTAGAGAGACTTCCGAGGACATCAAGATTGACAATGGATATAGACGAATTGTGTCTTATATGGAGTCTGTTCAAGGTGGAGACATCACAAAACAGGCTATGCGTATTAGGCAATTATTTGAGGACTTCGGTGCAGACTACATTGTTCTTGATACACGAAACGCTGGTATCGCAATCTATGACTTGCTTGCCAACGTTATGTATGACGAGACAAGAGGAATTGAATATGTTCCTTTGACTTGTATGAATGATGAGTCTATCGCAAATCGAATTAGAATTGAGGGTGCAACTCCTTGTATCTACACAATTAACGCAGTACAGAAACTTAACAGTGATATTGCATTGGATTTCAGACGAGTGTTAGAGGGCAAGAAGATTGACCTGCTTGTATCGTTTGAGCAAGCCAGAGAAGAAATCTTACCCAACATCAAAGAGTATGTTTCTACTCCCGATGCTGACACCCAGATTTTCTATGAAGCACCATTCCTTGAAACACAGGCATTGATAAGTGAAACCACTTCATTGCTTTATGAGAAGAAACCGCAGACCGGTGCTATCGTTATTTCGGAGCAAGGTACAAACCGAAAGGATAGATATACTTCTATCTCCTACGGTTCTTGGTTTGCTTCTCAATTAGAAAAAGATTTAATATCTTCAAGTGAAGATTATGAATATGGAACATTCATCAATTAGGAAGGAGGGTTAGATATGCCTGAAAACAAAAATAATTCCAAGAAAAATAACGGCTATAAACATCAGCCGAAAAAGACTTATGAACATAACAATAGGCAGTCTACTCAAACTCCTGTTAATGAGTTTTCGTCTATTGGAAGTCAACAGGCTTATTCCAATTATTATTTTGGATTAAACATTTTTGACTTGTATTCAAGAGAGCAACTTGCGGGATTAGTCAAAGACCCGATGGGTAACAACAAATTGTTAAGAGAATTGTCTAACATTTTGTATAGCACAAATGGTACTTTTACCAATACGGTTGACTATATGACTGCAATGCCTACTCTCGATAAAGTTATCGTTCCTCACGGAAAGAATATTTCAAAACGAAATAGAAACAAGGAATTGATGGAATCTACTTTAAGAACCATCAAAGATAAGGAAATTGTTCGTGATGCACTTTACAGAGGAATGATTGAGGGTATTGCCTTTTATTACTTTGAAACAACCGGCAGACCCCCTATGCTCCAAAAATTGCTTACCGACTTTGATATTCACAGTATTGCGGAAATAAATGAATTCGGTATCAATGCAAGCATCATCTCCTTACCTGCCGATTATACGGAAATCGTAGGTATTAAGAATAACTCTTATGTTATTGCTTTCAACCTCGACTACTTTGAAATTGCAGGTGGAGAAACACCCGAACAAAAGTTGAAAAAGTTCCCCAAGGAAATCAGAGATGCCTATAACTCTCGACACACTGAAAACGGATTTACCGGCGGTAATTGGGTTGTTCTTGATAATAAGAAAACCATCGTACACAAAATTCGTTCCAAGAGAGAGGAAAAGTACGGTAGACCAATGGTTCTTGCTGCAATCAGTGACATCTTATATGATGACTATTTCACTTCTACCAAACGAAATATTTTGGGAGAGATTAACAACAAGGTTGTTTATCAAACACTTCCTGAAGGACGAGATAAAGGCACTTGTGCCTTGACAAAGAAACAGCAAGAGGAACAACACAACACGGTTAAAAACGCAGTTATGCGTAAAAACAATCGTGGTGGTACTTCTTTCTTTACTGTATCTGCTGGAACAAAATTGAATGCTCTTGAAGTCGGAAATACCGACATCTTTGATGAGAAATATGAAGCAAATCTTGGAGACAAGATTGCTCTTGATTTGGGCTTTGCCGCATCCGCACTGAATGGTGTTGGCTCTGGCTCTTATTCTTCACAGGAGCAGAACCTTGAACTGGTAACAGCGCAGTTGTTCCAGTGGGTTGAGCAGATTATCACTGAAATCAATAAGTGTATTGCTGCGAACATCATTGATGATAGTAAGAATTGGGTTGAGTGTAGATACTTACCCATCACTTATGTGAATAAGGCAAAAATGGTCGGTTATGCAAAAGACCTTTACTTACAGGGTAAAGGCAGTTTGTCTCTCTGGGCGAGTGCCTGTGGCATTTCTCCCGATGTGTTCTTTGCTTTGCTTGACCAAGAACTTGCCGAGGATATTGAAAATAAATACCCGGTACATAAGACTTCATTTACTATCTCCGCAAAGGACAATGAGGGCGGTAGACCCGTAACCGAAAACCCGACAGATAGAACTATGCAATCAAGGGCAAATAACGGCAACGCAATGCCGTCACCCTCTGATAATAAATAACTTAACATACTCCATTTAATTGGAGTTTTTCTATATTAAAAGCAACCATATAAGGTTGCGTTTCGGAAAAGCAACCCATAGAGGTTGCTTTTTTAATTCAATAAAAGGGGCGTTTTATTTGCTCTTTTTATATATACGATGCACGGAAAGGTGGTGAGAATGGATGAAAACATTTGAGATTTTTAGTGAATCGAAGAAAAAGGGTCAAAACGGTAGGCGTAAATTTAAGGCTATTTTGTATCAAATCTTCCCAGATAGTTGCGTTGATGAGGAAGCACAGGCTGGTACACAATACAACAAAAACGGTATTACTTGGTTAAGAGAATACTGTGAGAAAGCCTTACCAAGTATCAAGGGTATGAGTTTGAAATGCGAATTCCTTGATGAAGAAAGAACCGAATTGTGCGGTCACGGAATGACCGACATTGAAGATGGAATTGCTATTTTTGAAAATGCGGTTGTCATTGGTACTTTTAGTGAGGGTTATATCGACGAGGTAGAACTTCCTAATGGTGAGAAAATTACAGCCTGTATCGGCGTTGGAGAAATTGATAGCAGTTGCTATAACAATTTGTGCAAGAAGTTAGATGAGGACATCGCAAATGGGATTTATCCGAGCGGCAGCGTAGAGATTATGCGAACCGAGGACAACGATGGCATCGTCTATAAGTATGGCTACAAGGATTACGGAAGAATCCCAACTGAATTCATACATTCGGGCTACGCTATTCTTGGTGTAACGCCATCTGACCAAAATGCAAAATTAGTTGAACTAAATGAAACCCAAAAGGAGGACATAGATACAATGAATGATGCTGAAATCAAGGCTCTCGTTGAACAGACTGTTACTTCTATGATGAATCATACTGCTGAAATTAACCAGTGCAAAGACGATTGTGAGAAGCAGATTGCCGAACTCAATGCTACTCTTGAAACTGTGACAGCAGAAAAGAATGAGGCTATTGCCAATTCTGAAAAAATTCAGGCTGCTCTCGACGAATGTAGAAAAGAACTCGAAGAAACCTACAAGAAGATTGATGGTTTGTACGAGGAAATGAATGCTTTGCGTGATGAATTAGGCAAGGCAAAAGCCAAGGAGCGTGTTGGCGAGTTGAATGCCGCTATCGCTGACTTTACTGATGCTGAAAGAGAGTACGCAAAGGCTGAAATCGAAGCATTTAACGCTGACCCTATTACTTCTGAAATCAATTCCGTTGTGAATAAGATTTGGGAAGGCATCGGCAAGAAAGCAAAGGAAGATGCTGTTGTGGCAGAACAGAATGCCGCTAAAAATCAGACATCTATCGAAGATATTTTTAGTGCTGTGGAAACCAAACCTGCGGCTGATACAGACACAAACATTTTCTAATAAAAAAATGTAGAAAGGAAGATATACTACTATGATTAAAGTTGAAACTATCGGTATGCTTGATGTTGCAAAGGTTAATCCTGTTATCACATCTGAAAGCGATGTTACCAATAATCAGTTTATCACACACGAAGATAACGTGTATTTAGTTGCTAACACTTTGGTTGGCGACGATGCTCACCGTGAGGACGTTGTTATCAAGGCTGGCGAATATCTCAACGGCTATCTTGTTAAGGCTTGGGATGGTCAGAAACTTGTTATCGACGGCAAGCACGTTAAGGGCGATTATGCTACTTACTCTGCCAAGGACACTGTTTTAGTGGTTGGCGATGACGGCAAGTTGGCTGTTGGCGAAGCACCTGCTGCTGGCGTGTACTTCGTTGTTACTGACAAATGCACTCTTACTGAAAAGGCTATTAAGGCAAGAGTTTGCGTAGCCTAATCAAATTTTGTAGAAAGGACGAATGAATATTATGAATATGACATACGAACTCAACAATCTCCGTAAGGATGCGGATATGTTTGATGGTAAGTTCACAAAGACTTCTCCTGTTGTAGAAGTTTTCTCTGCAATGGTGAATGGTCAGGAACTTTCTAAATTCGGTGCAAAGGCTGATGCCGCTGTTAATTACATTAAAGACCTTGGCAGCCGTGCCGAAAATGGCGACTTTACTGCTGTTGCTGAATTGAACACTTTAAGACGTTTCGTTATTGAAACTCCTGTTATGGAAGAAATCAAGTTGCTTGGCATCTTTGGTTCTTACAAGAACGTTGGCTACGATGAGACTATCGAGCGTGAAGTTTACAAGCACGTTGGTGAGCGTTCTCGCACACAGGCTGCTGGTGGCGACGTTGTGTTCCCCCAGACTGTTAAGGAGACCTACCCTGTTGGCACATTCACCGTTTCTGGTGGTTATGCTGTTGACTACCGTAGAGTTGCCCTTGGCGATATGAGCAAGGAAAACGAGGGTCTTGCACTTGTTAAGACTGACATTCGTAACCGTGCTATTCTTGCTATCGTGAACAAGGTTTACGATGCTATCAAGAACGCTACTGGCGTTAAGTACACTATTGAGGCTGCTGGTTTGACCAAGCAGGGCGTTGATGCTGTTATCAACAATGTTCGTAGAAACGGTAGACCTACTATCGTTGGTGACTACGCTTTGATTTCACAGTTCACTCCTTGGGCTGGTTATGTTGGCACTGTTGGTGCAAGCACAATTACCGGCATCTCTGAAAAGGCTATGAATGAGATTGCACAGGATGGTATCTTGTCTGCTTATAACGGTACTATTCTGAAGGAAATGCCTAACCCTTACAATGAGTATGAGATGAACGATGCTGGCAACAACTTCGAGACTCTGCTTCCTATCGGTCTTGGCTTTGTTATTCCTGCTGGCGTGAAGTCTCCTATCGCTACTTACACTCGTGGTGGTCTTACCTCTTTCACTGGTAACAATGTTAAGACTGGTAAGATTGAAACTCGCTTCGACCTTGAAGTTGGCTGCGACGTTGCAAAGGGTCAGGAACACAGAATTGGTACTATTTATGATACCAATTTGGGTGGCTTGGACTAATCCAAACTAAATAAATAATTAAGGTGTGGCATTCCATTGGAGTGCCACCCTTTTTAATTTATGCCAAATATTGAATAACGCAGGAGAAATCAAATGGAAAACAACAATGTAAATTTTTATTGCTATTCTTTGCGCTTATTTCACTTTTTATCCGCTTTTGGTGAGCGATGCTATATCTCAAAAATCAATTCTTCAAGCAAGAATAGATATTGGGTATTCCGCAAGTCCGAGCGTTTAGACGAAATAATTAAACTCTATAATGAGATTAAACATAAAATTAGTTGAAACCAAACTTAATGATAATTGAAACGAGGTATTGAAATATGGCAGAAGAAAGAAACACACAGACTACTACTGTGAATGACACTCAAAATCAGGATGTAACTGTTATTGAGGAAAATTTAAACCTTGATGCGAAAGTGACTGTTAAGAATCTTGCCGGTTGGGATGTAACCTTTGCAAGACTGCACGATGGCTTTGGTGATATTGTTATTGTTGCCAACGGTCAGCAGAGATTGTCACGTAACGAAGTAATTGCACAGGTCAACAATAGTAACAAACTTTTCACCGGTACTGACACCGTTGGAAGCCACGCAACAGTTTATATTGATGATGTTGCAACTCGTAAGTTACTTGGATTTGAGGAAGAAGGTAAGCCCCAGAAAGTGTTTACCGAGCAGTTGGTTAAGGACTTGTTTAATATGAGTCAAGCAAAGTATGAAGCCGCACTTCCAAAATATATTCGCACAAGAGCAGAGAAATATGCCTTAATCGAAACAATCAAGAAACTTCGATTGAACGATTATGCCAAAATGGTGTTTGCTTCTGAATATACAGGCTACAAATTATAATTTTTGAAAACCAAGAAAGAAGGTGCTTATGATGAATACAACAGCACAAGAGGTTTTTGATAGTTTTGAATCATCTTTTGAAGATAAAGTTGTACTTCCAGAAGCCCTTGAATTACTTTGGCTTAAAAAGGCAGTTGCCAGATATTCTGTCGAACTTGACACATTGAATTTCGATGCTGAAAAGATGGAATTCGATTGTAAACTTGACCAGTATGTGATTGATACGCTTGCTGCTTTTATCAAGCAGTTCTATCAGGAACGCCAATGGTCAAAGGTCAATAAGCAAATATCAATAGTTGGAAAAGACATTAGTATTGATGGTGCAGGACATAACAAAACGGCTGCCAAAAATGAACTGGAATATTGCGACACTCAAAGCAACCTAATGGTATCAAACCAAAAGCCATCCGCTTATTCATAAGGCGGTGATACTATGGCGAAAGAATGGTACTTAATGAACACTAATTCCGATACAGTTAGTGGATTTGAAAGCGATAGTTTTGATAACTTCGCAGCAGATGCTTTTAGTGAAGCACTTGCTTCATCTCTTGGCAAGGATGTTGAAATATGTAACTACGACTTATCAGAAAGAACAAAAGCAAGAGTCGTTGTTCAAGGCAATGTGCAAGATACCAAATTGAAATCAATGCAAAGAATGGTGTTAGCACCAATCGGCACTTGTAAAGCCGGACAGTATGTATATTACAAAGAACGTTATTGGCTCATCGTAGGATTGGTCGATGACAATGGTATGTACGAAAAGGCTGTTTTGGTACTCTGTAACCACTTATTGACTTGGAAAAATGAAAATGGAGATATTATTCAGAGATGGGTCAACGCTTCATCTGCTTCACAGTATAACAACGGCGAAACAAGCAACAAATTCTATTTTGTACGAAGCGACCAACTTATGATTTTAACTCCCGATGATGACGAATGCTTGCTTATTAAACATAAGCAGCGTTTTATTATTGATAGGCGTTGTAAAATCTACGAAAAGAATTTCGCAGATGATGTAACCATTGATACATCAAAACAACTTATTACCTACGAGTTGACTCGTATGGATAATGTGATTTACGACTATCAGGATAGCGGTCACTCTGAATTTATGGCTTATCAAGATGAGCAGCACGAGACCGATGGTTATTATGTCGTGGACGGAAAGGGTTATTGGTTATGTGATACCCCTAATCCCGATAATAAAACGGTTGTTTTATCGTGTGCTATCGAATGTGACGAGCCGGATGTTTATTGCGGTTTAGAGCCTACTGTGTTCTATGCTAAATTCTATGATTCAGACGGAAACGCAACAAATACATTACCACAATGGGAAATTAACTGTGACTTTGAAGATAGTTTAAATGTTGAATATGTTGAAAATTCAATTAGCATTTCAGTCGATGATGACGAACTTATCAATAAATCTTTTGAGTTATCATTATGTGCAGACGGCTACGAGAAAACCACCCTCATTGTTACAATTAAAGCATTTATTTAATGGTGAGGAGGGTTATTAGATGGCTATGAGAAAGAAAACCACCGCAGAGCGTGGCAAATTTAAACAGGAAATCACTTCTGCTCTCTACAAGAGTGCGGATATTAGAGACCTGCTTTTAGGCGACACGAGCGGTATGAGTGCAAGTGATAAACAGAAATTATTTAGAAAACACGTTAAATCTCATTTGTTTATAGACGATACTATTGAAGAAACCGATTCTTACATCTTTTATGATGTTCGGTTGCCCGACTTGGCGGCACAGATTAAAGATTGTCAGGTTATCCTTTATGCTATTTGTCATAGAGATATTCTTGATGATTATGTCAAAGAGGGTTACTTCGGAAATCGTGCGGATATTCTCTCTCAAATGATTGAGGATTGTTTAATCAATGATGAAGAAGTTGCCAATAGTTTCGGCATTGGAAAGTTGTCCCTTGACAGTGTGGACTTATACAATGCTACGAGATTCTATGGGGTCGTTATGATATTTAATGTCCCCGATTTTCGCTAAATGCGATTAGATTATGGAACGCAATTAAGCCCTGTTCCTATTACACTGTCTATTGGTACATTAAGGAAACCAACACTTAAAGAAATATCTCAAATCACATTTGACAGATTTAGTTTTTATGAGTTTTTCTTGAAGTTGTCGCCTGAAACATATTATACCAAATTACGAAAAGAGAATGACGGTGAGGCATTCTGGGATTCTCTAACAGAAGAAGAACAAGACAAAATCACTATCTACAACATTATTGAAGAAGATGACAAAATCAGAAGTACATATGTCGAAATTTTTAACTTCTTTTTTGTTGAGACCGTCATTTATCAAGAGGGCTTTTTTATATTGCTGAAAGAAAATACTGCTATTGATAATCCAGACAAAATCAAAAGAGAACAAGTCCGTGGAGCAATAGCAAAAGACAATTTTTCGCAGGTAATGAGTTTACTTCAACAAATCTGTTGTATCTACAATGAGGAAGAATCATTGGATGATATGAAGTTCAAAAACAACCTTGCGAGAAAACTTATGGAAAAGATGCTTAAAGCGAAAAAGAAAGAGCAAGAAACCAAGAAATCGGATTTGAATTTAACTATTCCAAATATCATTTCTTCTCTTGCGAACAAACATCCCTCTCTGAACTATGTGAATATATGGGATTTGACTATATTTCAACTGTTGGATGCGTTCAACAGAACACAGGCAAATTCTATGTACGATATTGACTCTACAAGAGTTTCTGTTTGGGGAGACGAAAAGAAAACTTTCGATGTCTCGCTTTGGTATAAGAATAATTATGACAAGAAATAAAGTCAGCCTACCGGCTGGCTTATTTTATTACAAGGAGGAAATAGATTATGCCAGATGTAAATAAGGCTAATAGACAAGTGTGTGACCTTCAGATTAACGACCTCAAAACAATGATGCCTTTCTTGAAGTTCGACACTGCTAATACTACAACTGCTGGTCTTTCCAGCGATAGCGTGTATGCTATGGCAAAGGGTTCTCGTAGAATTGCCTTTACCAATCCGTTAGAGGGTACTCTTTCTGTTGAGGCACAGGTTTATCCTTTCAAGTTCTTCTCTTTGTTCTCTGATGGTACAATCGACACTACTGCTATGTATGCAGACAGCCAGACTGTTACTTGCGAGACTGCCGGTGAACTTGCTTTGACTGTTCCCCAGAGCGGTACTATCACTGCTGGTACTGTGTTTGCTTACCCTGCTGATTCTTTCGGTGACGAGTCTGCTCTTATCGAGGGTACATTCGCTGATGGCAAGTTTACTGCCACATCTGCCGACAAGATTGCAAAGGATGCAAAGTACACTGTTGGTTATGTGATTAACCGTACTGGTGTTAAGAAGATTACTTTCAACAACAAGAAAGTTCCCAAGGACTACTTCATCACTATGTCTACTGTTGACAAGGATGAGAATGGTCTGTTGACACCTTTCAAGATTACTGCTTACAAGGCTACAATCCAGCGTAACTTTGAGTTGTCTTTCAGTTCTGAAGGCGACCCCGCTTCTGTAACGGCTACTTTCGATTTGATGGAGGACAAGGACGGCAACGTTCTCGACTTCATTGAGTTGAGCGAAGATGCCGAGTAATTAAAAAAATAATTGGGGTAGGTGTGTGAAAAATCGCACCTACCCTTTATTTTTCTTGATTGGAGATTTATATGGTTAAAGAATGTTTAGTTAAACTCAACAACGAAGTTGTTACTGTCGTTAGATATGGCGATGTTGATGTTCAACTTCCCGCCATTCATAGAGAAGCAAAAACAATTTTTGTTGCTTGTGAGGACGGTAAATATTCTGTTGTTGACAAGAATTATAAGCCGAAAGGTGCTTCGGTAAATGAAAAGAAACGCACCAACAAGAAAACAACTGTTGAGGAAGTCGCAAAAGAGTTAGACACTGCTATTGAAGATAATGAAGATGCGTAAAGTTGTATTGTATTTTTATAGTTTTATATAAGGGGAAAATACTCCACAATTTTATGTATTAGGGGTATCTTCCCCTTTTCTTTTGCGTTTTCAAATTCGAGAGCGATTGGAGAAAGAAAGATGAAAAGTATTAACTTCAAGTCTCTGGATGAGGTAATCGAGTGCTATGGTAGAGAGAATATCATTGCCATCGACTGCATCAAACAGATAATTTTTTATACGGCTCACGGATGTCAACCTAAATTTGTATATGAGAATGAAACGAAACCCGGAAAGATTGCTGCTTGGTTTTTAAAGAGCGAAACAAACTTTGTATATAAGAAATGGTTGACAAATAAGCCAGAGTAAGGATTGAAAAGTTATGGCAAAGAATGTAGGAAAAATCTTTGAGGAACAATGGAAAAAGTCTACTCCTGATTACGCCCTACTCTATCGTTTGCCTGATGCTGCACAATCATTTGGTGGAAGTAGCAAACTTCGTTTTAGTTCAAAGAACCCATTTGACTTTCTGCTTTGGGATTCTAAACGGCGCAGATTATTCGCCTTGGAAATGAAAACTGTTGCCGGTACTTCAATCACCTTTGAGAGAAACAAGGATGAGGACAAAGAAATTCACTTTCATCAAATACAAGGGTTAAACCAATGGAACAACTATGTAGGCATTGTGTGTGGCTTCATAATCGAGTTCCGCAAATTGCAAAAGACCGTATTCATTGATATTGGAGAATTCAATCGGATTATGGATTTAATTCCGAAGAAAAGTTTCAACTACAATGATTTAGGTGCTTACAACATTAAACACACAATTATTAGTCAGAAAAAGGCTCGCACACGATTTACATATGGAGTTGACGAGTTTTTAGAGACAATAAAAGAATAGTTTTATCGTTATTATTAAGATTTCTGGAGGAAAATATATGGTTATTAAGAAAGATTTCAGTGTTGTTGACTATGTTTCTTTGGTCAACGGTATTGTTGGCGAGTTTTTTGATTCCGAGACCGGCGATTATCAGCCTCACATCGGAAGATTGAATGTAATGCGCTTATTCTATAATGAGTGCGTTGTTGAGAGCAAGTTTGACTTACCTCACGACTTCGAGGATGCCTTAATGATGGATGTTCTTGTTGAGGATGAGGAATTTATCAACGAGTTCAACACTGCTATCAAGGGTGACGGCAAGATGAGACTTGACTTTGCAAATGCCTATGCCGAGGCTATGGATATTGTCGCCACAAAGAAAGATTCATTCAACAGTATGGCTAATACCCTTAAAACTGTGATTAACAGCGTTATGGAAAAGATGAGTCCTATTTTGTCAGGAGATGCTATTCAGAAATTCACCGAAATTGCTGATAACATCGCAAAGGGCAATATCGGTGCTGATGCTTTTGTAGAGGCTTACGGCAAATCTCAAAGAATTAAGGATATTGCAAGTAAGGAATAAGGTGAAATGATATGGCTGCCAATAATATGTCTCAACTTAATGCAATGTTAATGAAAGAATTGAGAAAGGCAATGAATGTTGCTTCGGAGAAAATGTTGGCAGATATGTATGGTGAAACTGGAAAGTTTTACACGAAAGGAAAACCAAAATCATACGAGAGAACCGGTGCTTTGGGCGATACACCAAGAACAACCGCACTTACATCGGTTGGTAATTCGGTCTCTTTTGAAGCATACTTGGACTTGAATCACCAGTACACTACTGGCTCATATCCAAGTATGGAACAGGTTTTACACCTTGCCAATAGCGGAATACCTTTTACATCTAAAAATGGTTATCCGGCAAGACCTACCCTTGGTAAAAAGGGTTTCTGGGAAGCATCAGAAAAGAAAATGGAGAGGACATTAAATCAAACAATGAGGAAATTCTTCAAGAAGATTTGAAAGGAGTGATTTTTTATGGGTAATGTAAAAGAAGGTCGCTCTACGGTCTACAATGAGATAACGTCCGAAGAAAAATTGCGACAAGTGAACCAAGACAATATCCAATTAGAGGAAGATTTCTTGGAATATCTTGCATCCATAGATAGGTCAAAAGGAACTATTAAACAGTATAAAGCAAATTTACATATATTCTGGTGTTGGAATTTAGAGTCGAATAAGAATAAGTTCTTCGTCGATTTAACAAAGAGAGAAATTGCTAAATTCCAGAGCCACGCATTGAATGTTTGGAAATGGTCTCCAAAGAGAATTAGAACCGTCAAGGCTACTATTTCTTCTTTGAGCAATTATGTTGAGAACATTTTGGATGATGAGTATGAGGGATATAAACCAATCGTGAGAAAGATTGAGTCTCCCGCTGATGAGGCAGTCAGAACTAAAACCGTATTCCAAATGGAAGATTTACAACCTCTTTTAGATACTCTTGTTGAAAAAGAGGAATATATGAAAGCCTGTATGCTTGCTCTTGCTATGTATAGCGGAAAAAGAAAGGCTGAATTGACAAGATTTAAGGCTTCTTACTTTGATAGTGAGAATTTGATTTGCGATGGTGCTTTATATAAGACACCAGAGAAAATGCAAACAAAGGGTCGTGGTCAAAGAGGTAAACTGCTTGATGTTTATACTCTTGCAAAAGCGTTCCAGCCTTATCTTGATTTGTGGATGAAAGAAAGGGAAACTCTCGGAGTAACTACCGACTGGTTGTTCCCAAAATATAAAGATGGAAAGTTTATTGATGAACATATTGAAATTTCGTTTATGGATTCTGTGTCAAGAACATTTTCAAATATGCTCGGAAAGTCTTTCTATTGGCATAGTATCAGACACTATTTCACAACATATTTACTTGAACAAAATCTCCCTGAAAACATTGTTCAATCTATTCAGGGTTGGAGTTCCAGCGATATGTTGAGAATCTACGATGATAGGTCAAGTGATTCACAACTTGAAAAATACTTTGGTGCTGACGGCATTAAGGAAGTTGAAAGCAAAGGATTATCTGACCTGTAATTCTATATAAGAATTTTACGCTCACCTTAAATGTTAGGGTGGGTATTTTTATTTTTAATAACGAGGAAAGGAGGTTGTTTAATTGTCAAATTTTAGTGCGAATATTCAAGCCATATTAGATACTTCTAAAATTCCAAGTCAAATCAAGAAGATTGAAAATAGTACGGCAATCACTCTTAAAAAGTTTACTCTTGATACAAAAGGGTTGCCATCACAAATTCAGGCTTCATTAGATAGTCATAACTTTACTATCAATCTTACCGGTATTAAGACAAATAATTTGACAAGTCAAATGCAGTCTGCCGGTAATAAAGCAGGACAAGCGTTTTCTCAATCTCTTGTTAATAAGATAAATACCCAGATTTCTACTGGTGGTATTGAGGCTTCCATTGCAAGAGTTCAGCAGAAGTTCTCTACATTGAGTGCATCTGTTAAGAATATGGAAGCAAGTTCTATGACTGGCACACTCCACGCTAAAATGGAACAGATTGAGGCTGATTTAATTCAGTTAAATCAGTTACAAACCCAATTAACCAGTGGATTGCAAGGAGAAGCATTAGTTGCTGCTTATGAAAAGTACAACAAAACACTTTTAAAGGTTAAAAATAACCTTACAATAGTTGATTCGAGTACAAAGCAATTTGCGAAGTCAACAGATGTGCTTGCCTTGCAAAACAAAATGGAAAATTGGCTTAATACGAATACACGAGCCACTAAAACATATGGAAATACCGTTCAAGAGTTTATTCAAAGGTTAAAGACACTTTCAGCACAGGGAGATGTCTCCACTGCTGATTTGAATGAACTTTCTGCGGCATTTAAGAGAGTTGACCAAGCCGCAGAATCGGCAGGACTTAAAGGCAAATCTTTCGGAAGTACAATCAAAGGTGCCTTCCAAAGTATCAGCAGATATGTCGGTGTTTCTACTCTTATCTATGCAGCATTCAACGCAATAAAGAATGGTATCAAAGATGTTGTTGACCTTGATACCGCTTTGGTTGACTTGCAAAAGACAACCGATGCTAATGAAGCACAGTTAAGAAAATTCTATTATGCTGCAAATGATACCGCAAAGGCTCTTGGTTCTACAACACAAGAAGTTATTCAAGCCGCAGCCGATTGGTCGAGATTAGGTTATAGCATAAAAGATGCTCAAACAATGGCAGAGACATCTTCTATCTTCGCTTCTATCTCACCCGGTATGGATATTAGTATGGCTACTGACGGTCTTGTTAGTGCAATGAAAGCCTTTGACATTGAAGCAGAGGATGCACTTGATGGTATTGCAAGTAAAATCAATGCTATCGGTAATACGCAAGCCGTTGACAACCAAGATATTGTAAATGTTCTTACAAGGTCATCTGCCGCAATGAAAGAGGCAAACAACACTCTTGAAGAAACCATTGCTCTTGGTACTGCCGCAACCGAAATCACGAGGGATGCTGAAGGTGTTGGCAATGCCCTGAAAACAATTTCTATGAGAATTCGTGGATATGACGAAGAAACAGAGGAATACGTTGGTGGCATTGAAGAACTTTCTGGTGAGATTGCCAATTTAACTAAAACTGCCTCAAAGCCGGGTGGTATTTCATTATTTACAGACGATTCTAAAACAGAATTTAAGTCTACTACACAATTACTTCGAGATATTGCAGAAATTTATGATGATTTGACAGACAAACAACAGGCTGGCTTGTTAGAAGCATTGGCTGGTAAACGTCAAGGTCAAGTTGTTGCAGCAATTCTTAATAACTTTAATGCTGTTGAAGATTCTCTTGTAACTATGACGAAAAGTGCTGGCGGTGCAATGCGAGAGATGGAGATTATAGAAGAATCTCTCGAATATAAACTTAATGCACTTAAAGAAACTGCAACAGGTGTGTTCCAAAATCTGTTTGCAAAAGAAGATATGGCTATTGTTATTGACCTCTTGACGAAGTTGATGGAAGTGCTTGACTTCTTAACAGAGAAGTTAGGACTTTTCGGAACTGCGTTGACCGGCATAGCCATCTATGCCTTTGTAAAGAACTTCGATTAACTCAATCAGAGTTATAACATAACCCAGAATATGTTTGGTCTACTATGGGGAAAGACTCATCATAATGGCGATGACGATAATTCCATAGGATGAAAGTTCTAAAATAACAAAAGGAGAAATTGCTTGAAACCATAATACTTGCTACTCCACGATTTTGTGGAAACCGATTTAAAGGTAAATAAGTCAAACCGTTGGTACACGGGAGCAAGTTTTCTACGGCTAAAACATAATGCCGGACAGATTGACAGTTGGTAACGAGCAGCGCACCCATTAGCCGAAAGGACTAATCGTATAATCCGATAGGTAGCAATCGTGTAAGCGATGTCGGGATAAGGATTTTTGTAATGGGAACGTTCAGAGAACACCATTCCTTACAGTAAATAAAAGCCAAATTTTATTTGCTGTTAATGTATGTTCCAAAGTACCAAAAACGCACCACTAATTTCATAGCAGTGCGTTCTTTATATTTATATATAATTTAAAAATCACTTTTACAATTATTGCAATGCCACTGTTTTGTGACTTTGCCTATTGAGAAAACACCAAATAGTGCCACGCTTCCTGCTTTTGACATTCCAGAGATTTTCTTTGTATCTTTTGAATGGCAATAAGGGCATTCTATTAGCGGTGGTGGAGTATATCCATTTATAAATTCAAAAAATGTTAATGCGCCGCATTCTAAACATTCACCGGATGTGAATGTTTTTGTAGTATCTTTATATGATTTATCGTGACCACATTTAGGACAAACAAAATCAATTACTTCTCTTGGCATTTTATCACCTCCGATATGCTATCATTATAAATCATAATTATTCTTTTGTCAAGTGGTTTTTCAATATTATTTAGTATCTTGTAATATTTATAGCAATTTAAAATTCTGGGATTACAAGGTGCTACAAGCATTGATTTAGTAACGGCGGCAACCGCAAGAATGACTATTGCCGATACCGCTGCTGCTTTGGCTAAAACTGGATTATCAGAGGCACAGCAGGTCGCAATCCTTATGAGTAAAGGATTGACAATGGAAGAAGCAAAGGCTGCTTTGGCGACAGCATCTCATACTGCCGCAACTGTCGGAGCAACTGGTGCAACAATAGGATTAACTGGTGCAACTCTTTCCCTGAAAACCGCATTAAATGGTCTTAAAGTTGCATTTATGACAAATCCTTTGACTGCAATAATCACACTTGCTTTGACTTTGATACCGATTATTATTAGCATTGTAAACACTGTAAAAGATGCACATAGGTCTGTATCTGAAAAATTAGAAGATTTGAATTCACGATTCACAGAATTGTCGAATAAAATTAAACAAGTTTCTTCTGATTTTCAAAGTTTAAAATCAACATCTGATAGTGTTATTCCAAGATTTGCAGAACTTGCACAAGGAGTAAACCAGTTTGGTGAAAATGTTTCCTTAACAGATGAAGAATATGAGGAATTTTTAAGATTAAATAATCAAATCGCAGAAATGTTCCCAGAATTAAATTTGGGAATGGATAGCAACGGAAATGCTATGTTGGCATTGTCATATTCCGCTGATACATTGACCACTTCTTTATATAACTTGGTAGAAGCACAACGAGAGGCTGCATATTCTGAAATTGCAGATACAATGCCAGATGTTATCGAAAATATTAAAGATACAGTCCAAGTTTATAAGGATGAAATCGGAAATCTTAAAGATTCAAAAGAAGATTGGGAAGATGTATATAATGACATTTTAAATAAGTCTTTACCAACAGATGTTGGTAGATATTCAACACAAGAGGCAGGTTATCAGGCTGCGTTAGATTTTATTGAAAAAGCACAACATCTCGGAATGCACGGAGATGTTCTTATGGATAACCAGCAAACCACTAATAATGGCTATGTGTTTAGTGTTAAGTGGGACTATGAAAACATCAATCTTGATTATGTTGAAGAATTATATAATGCAAAGCAAAGTGAATTTGACAAACAAATCAATGACTATAATCGTAGAATCCAAGCCAAATGGCAAACTATCAATCCGGTTGTTAGTAGTTGGCTACAAACAGACTTCTTGTTTAATGATTTAGATGAGAATATGCAACTCGTAGCGGAAACTATGGTTTCTGGTCTTGATTTTAGTTCTCTTGGGTTGACAACACAAGAAGAAGTTCAAAAGTATATTACAAACAATATTCTTAATCCTTTGTTCCTTGCCGCACCGGAAGTAAGAGAGGCTTTTGCCAATATTACTGATTGGAGAGAGCAATTACAAAGAGGCGAAATTACTTCTGAACAGTTCTCTAAAAATGTTAAAGATACATTTAACAATTTGATTAAGGGTATGGATTCCTCAAAAATTGACACATTTAAAACTGCCTTTGTAGCCGGTTTTAATGCAATAGGAATTGAGGGAGACAATTTTGATACTGTTGTTGATAATATTATTGCAAATTGGGGTAGCACAAATTCTGTGTTTAACCAAACAGGCGGTATTGAAAACGCAATATCAAAAGTACAGACTCTTACAGATAATATTTCTGCCGTTCAAGATGTATTATCATCACAAAGCACAGGAGTTTCTTTATCAGTTGAAGATTTCAATTCAGATGAACTTGCAGATTATACTTCTGCGCTTGAATATCATAATGGCGTATTACAATTAAATGCCGAAAAGGTAAGAGATATTGTAAATGCTAAAACAGCAGAGGCAATCGAAACAAATAATGTAAATAAATCAATGGCTCAATCTAAATATTTAAGAAATGCAGCCGAGATTGAAAAATTACGAAAAAAGATTGTCGAAAAGAATTATGCTGAAGGTGAAAGTGAAGAACTAATTCAGGGTAATATAGATTTATTGCTCGAAGAAAATTCTTCTTTGAAAAATCAATGTGACACCTATGATTTGATGACATCTTCGCTCGAAGAAGCAACAAACGCATATAATAATTGGCTTAATGCTCAAAGTGCTTCTCAAAGCGGAGATATGTTTGATGATACACTTGATGCAATCACACGTATCAATGACACATTAAACGATTCCGATTCAGAATACTTTGGTAGAGTTGGCAGAACCGATTATAAGGCTGCGCTTGAACTCATTATTCCAGAATCTATCGACCAAGAAGATACTGAAAAGGTCAATGCTTATTTAAAGAGTGTATATGATTTATTTACATATGACGATGACGGGAATTATGCGGGATTAAATATTGCAAATTTCTGTCAAAAAGCAGTTGATGCAGGTCTTATGGTTCTTGATGAATCTGGCGAAAATTATCAAATCGCTGGTTCAAAAACTATGGAAGATTTTGCTGAAGGACTTAATCTTTCACTTCCTCTTGTTCAGGCTATGTTTGGTGAGATGGAAGAATTCGGAGGAGAATTCTCTTGGGCTGACGAGGCTAATAAGACAATCGGTGACTTGGCTGTTTCCGCTAATGTTGCCGCAGAGAATTTAAGAGGACTTCATTCCGATATGACAATCACTCTTGATGTGAGTGATTTGACTACCGCAAAAGAAAAGTCTGATGCTCTTGATTCTACTATTAAGCAAATGCAAGACCTTAAAACAAAGGTTGGCGTTGATTCGGAAGAAGTAGAGTATGCAAACTCCATTATCTCCTACTGCATTACACAAAAACAGCAGTTGTCCGAACCCGCAATTCTTGATGTCGATGTATCAAAGGTTAGTGAAACTACTGGCGAAGCAGTATTGCTTATTCAGGACTTCCAAAAGGCTTGTAATGACCTCGAACTGAAAAAGGCTCTTGGATTAGACACAACTGATGCACAGGCAAAAGTTGATGAATTGTATTCACAGATTACTTCAAGCGATAATGATGCTCTACTGGCATTGAAGTTAGATACCACATCTGTTGAAACCGTCAAATCCTCAATCGCTGGTTTAACCATTGATGACATTAAAACAAAGTTGCAAATTGATGATACTGCTCTTTTGAGTTATCAACCAGAAGATAAACAAGCGACTGTCACATATGATGTTGATACAACCAAAGTCGATAACTATAATCCGAAAAATCTTTCTCGTACCGTTACCTATTATGTTCGTACTGTTGGTAGTGTTAAGGCAAATGGTACTGCAAATCTTACTGGTACTGCAAAAGCAGGTGGAGATTGGGGTACTGCACAAGGCGGTCAAACATTAACAGGTGAACTCGGCAGAGAAATCGTTGTTGACCCTCGTACCGGAAGATGGTACACCGTCGGAGATACTGGTGCTGAATTTGTAAATATCCCTCGTGGAGCAATCGTATTCAATCACAAACAAACAGAATCTCTGCTTAAAAACGGATATGTTGCGGGTCGTGCATCTGCCCTTGTTGGTGGTACTGCTATGGTTACTGGTGGTATTGGAGTCGGCAACGCAAATAATAGTACCACATCTGGCGGTAATTCAACAAGCAATTATGGAAAAACCTCAAATTCAAGTAGCAATAAATCTTCAAGTTCTGATGATGATAAGATTGAAGCATTCGACTGGATTGAAATTGCTATTGACAGAATTGAGAGAGCCATTGACCGTTTGAAGAAAACGGCTGAAAGTACATATAAGGCACTCAAAACAAAACTTGGTGCAACTGCTGATGAAATAACGAAGGTCAATCAGGAAATTGCTTTACAGCAACAAGCATATGACCGCTATATGCAAGAAGCAAATTCTGTTGGTTTGGATGCTGATTTGGCTGAAAAAGTTCGTAACGGAACTATTGATATTAGCCAGTATGATGAAGATACAAGAAATCTTATTTCTGATTATCAGGACTGGTATGAAAAAGCCCTTGATTGTTCTGATGCTATTGATGATTTACACGAAAGCCTTGCAAGTTTGTATGAAGATAATTTCAACAACACACAAGAGGATTTCGAGAATCAATTAGCATTGGCTGAACATCTTACGAACCAATATGAAAACGGAATTGACCTTTTAGAAGCACGTGGTTATCTCGAAAGCACGAAGTATTACTCTGCTATGCAGGATGCCACAAAGGGCAACATTGCAATTCTCAACAATGAATTGGCTGCTCTTGAACAGTCTTTCTCCGATGCAATGAATTCCGGCGAAATTGAGTACGGAAGTGCTGCTTGGTACGAGATGCAAATTGCCATAAATGGTGTAAAGGAAGAAATCGCAGAAGCCAATGTTGAGTTAGCCGAATATGCCAAAACAATGAGAGAAATCGAATGGGGTTATTTCGACTATACACAAGAGCGTATTTCTCAACTTACACAAGAGGCTGATTTCTTAATCGACCTTATGAGCAATAGCGATTTACATACCGACAAAGGACAACTCACCGATGAAGGTATGGCAACTATGGGTCTCCACGGACAGAACTACAATACATATATGGCACAAGCCGATATGTATGCTGCCGAGATTTTGGAAATTGACAAGGAACTTGCCAACGACCCATACAATACAGAACTGATTGAACGCAGAGAGGAACTGCTTGGATTACAGCAGGATTCTATTCTTGCCGCAGAGGACGAAAAACAAGCCATTGTTGCACTTGTTGAAGAAGGTATCAACCTCGAACTTCAAGCAATGCAAGACCTTATCGACAAGTACACCGAGTCTCTTGATACCGCAAAAGATTAGGAATTTATGAACCTACATAAATTCGTTAGTCCGTTATATACCGAAAGGATATAATGTATCTCTTTGAATTGCTGGGAAACCTTAAAGCCAATCAAACCACAACGCAAGGTTGAAATACCTAATCGTGATGGTTACGAAAGTAGAAAAAATTGATTGGATGAATACAAGGCGAAAGCCTAAATATTTGTGAGCAGCGTTTGTTCTCTTTGAGAACAGGCGTTATTTTTATGCTCAAAATTGGTAATCAGCAGCCAAGCCTCGAACAGAGGAAGGTTCAACGACTATCCCTGAAATGGGAGTAGGCACAAGTGTGCCGAAGTGGAGAGCATCTAAACTTACGAAAGTAAGCACGATGAATAATATAGTCTGCACTTCAATGAAAATTGAAGAAAATTTACCTAATAGGTTATTGAGGTAAATCTATGAGGTCTAACGAACCTTTATAAATAAGAATTGTTTAAAGAAAATACACGAAAGGTGGTGAATGAAAATTGAAAAGGAAAACTCACGAAGAATATGTTGCGGAACTCGCAATTAAAAATCCTACCGTAGAGGTTGTTGAACAATATGATGGTCTGCATAAGAAAATTAAACATCATTGTTTAATTCATAATACATATTGGGATATTAAACCCGCAAATGCTTTAAAAGGAAACGGATGTAGTATTTGTCACAAAGAAAGAATTGGTTCTTCTAACCGAAAATTAAGAGAGCAGTATATTAAAGAGATTGAAGCAATCAATCCCAATATCATACTTTTGGGAGAATACATAAATAATAGCACACAGGCTTTGCATAAATGTATTATTCACAATGTAGAATGGATGACATACCCAACTAATATTTTGCGTGGTTGTGGATGCCCCAAGTGTGGTGGAGAAAAGATAGCAAATAAACTTGGTAAAGACCAACAAACATATATTGATGAATTGAAAAATAAAAATCCAAATGTAATTGCTATTGACAATTATATAAATGCAAAAACGCCGATATTACATAGGTGTATTATTCATAATATTGAGTGGATTACATCTCCTGCAAGTGTTCTAATGGGATGTGGATGTCCTGAATGCTTGAAAGAAAGAGCAGGAAGGCTTCATAAAACACACGAACAGTATGAAAAAGAATTGAGGTTAGTTAATCCAAGTGTTATTGTACTTGATACTTATATTGATGCCACTACTCCTATATTGCACAAGTGTTTGATTGACGGAAATGAATGGTATATCTCTCCATCAAATATTCTCACTGGATATGGCTGTCCTCGATGCAATGAAAGTAAAGGAGAAAGAATGGTTCGTCAATGGTTAGAAAGTCATAACATTAAATTTGAACCACAAAAGAAATTTGTTGATTGTCGTGATAAGAAACCGTTACCTTTTGATTTTTATTTGCCAGAGTATAATGCCGTAATTGAATATAATGGACTTCAACATTACACAGCAAGGGATTATTTTGGTGGAAACAAAGCACTTGCTTACATTCAAAGGCACGACAAAATGAAAGAAGAATATTGTAAGAAAAACAATATAGGGTTTCTCTGCATTCCCTATTTTAAAAATGTAGATATTGAATTAAACAATTTCTTATTTATTTAACATAGAAACATAATGGTTATACGAGTATCAAAAGAAGATACGTGAACAAACAGAGAACATTGGTTCTTTGAAGAAACAATTATCAGCCTATGAGAATGACTTCTCCGAAGAAACCAGAGCCAAGGTTCAAAAACTTACTGTCGAGTTAGCAAAATCCGAGGAAGAACTTGCAGAAGCAGAATATGACCAGTATATCAGTGACCAGAAAAAGTTGCTTGATGAACTCTATACCTCATATTCGGAATTGCTCAACCAGCGTTTGGATAATGTTGATGCTCTTATCGGAGATATGATTACCGCCGTGAACGACAATTCCGGCTCTATCAATGAGACATTGACAACAACCGCTGACAACGTTGGTTACACAATGACCACGAATATGCAGAATATCTGGAATGGTGCTACAAATGCTCTTGATGGAACTATCTCTAAATACGGAGATGATTTCAGCACGAAGTTCACTGCCGTACAGTCTGTGTTGAGTTCTATTCAGGCTAACACCGCAGCAATGGTAGCGGCAAGCGATGAAGAAGCACAGGAAACAGTAGATACTACTAACCCCGAAACTACTCCATCTGCTCCTACAACCCAGACTACCCCACCTGCGACACAACCTACTACCCCATCCACTCCCGAAAAGACTATTACTGTCGGTGGCAAGATTAACGCCAAGGGAGCAAAGATTTACGACTATGCCGGAGATACCTCTGGTGAAAATCAGTATTTCAGTAAAGACCCAATTTATAAAGTCTTGGATGAAAAGAATGGCTACTTAAAGGTTCGTCACCATAAGTTGTCAAGCGGAGTAACTGGTTGGTTCAAGAAGTCTGATGTTAAAGCATACAAAACTGGTGGTCTTGTTGACTACACTGGTTTGGCAAAGGTTGACGGTACTCCCGGCAAGCCTGAACTTATGCTTAATGCCGAAGATACGAAAAACTTCTTGGAGTTGAGAGACTTGCTTCGTGTATTGTCATCTCAATCCTTGACAGTAGGAAGTTCTGGTTTTGGTTCACCTACTTTGAGTGGTGTTTCCGACCTTTCAAGAATGCTTTCTGCTTTGCGTACAGCAAATGGCGGTACTTTTGGCACTACTATCGGAGATGTGGAAATCACTATCCCGATTGAGAGAGTCGATGACTACAACGACTTTATGACTAAACTCCGCAATGACCCGAAATTTGAGAATATGCTTCTCGATGTAACAATCGGCAGACTTGCTGGCGGTAGTTCTTTGGCGAAAAATAAATACAAGTGGTAATTGATTGGAGAGACGGTTTCGGCTGTCTCTCCTTTCATACTATCTGGAGGAAATTTATGAAGAATGAGAAAAAGGTTACTTATCTAACCCAGCGTGTAGCAGAGTTGGAAAAGGAAAATTCGGCTCTCAAACAGGAGAACCAAGCCCTCTCAACCGAACTGGATGAAAATAAAACGGTATTTTTATTAAGGCAAAAGGCTCTTGATGAAAAGGAAGCCCAGATTGATGAAACCAAAAAGGTATATGAGAGGACAATCGCAGAATTGAAGAAAATGAAGGCTGAATACGAAAAGGCAATCAAGGTTGCCAAAGAAGCAAAGAAAAAGTATGAAGCCGAAATTGCAGCACTCATTAAGAGACTGCGTAAACAGAAATAATATAACTTTGAGAAATTTGTGAAAGGAGGTCGTAAAGTGTACGCTATTGATTTTGAGTATGATGGTCAGTATTTGAGTGACTACGGATTTATTATCTGTCATTTTGATGCGGCAAGTGGAGCAAACATTGCCGATGCCGGTTCAAGGATTACATTCAACAAGGTATCTCGAAATAACGGAAAAAGTTATAGTCTGACAAGCACAAAGTATGGAGAATGTGTTACCTGTACTTTCGATATTTGCAAAGACCCAGACTTGTATGACTACGAGAATAGAGAAATCTCAAACGACGAGTATAGAGACCTTATGCGTTGGCTCAATCGTAGAGAATTCTTGAAGTTCCAAGCACTTGATGCAGAAGCCGGAGAAAGAGACACTTGCTATTTCAATGTCAGTTTCAATGTCAGCAAGATTAAGATTGCGGAAAGGCTCTATGGTCTGCAACTCACATTAGAGAGCGACAAACCATTTGGATATGGTCAAGAGCAGTCCGTATCTTGGAACTTCTCTGATGTTTCTGTTTCAAAGATTTTGAGTGATGTGTCCGACGAAATTGGTTACATCTATCCCAATATGACAATTACTTGCAATGCCAATGGTGATTTGTCAATCTTCAATGAGTTGGAGAACTGCACTATGGTTATCAAGAATTGTTCTGTCGGAGAAGTCATATCCATTGATGGCGAAACTCAAACTATTGCAACATCCTACAATAGCCACGATATTTGCAACGACTTCAATTACGAGTTTTTTAGAATAGGAAATACAATCGACAATCGTAATAACAGGATTTCTGTATCGAAGCCCTGCCATATTGTCATCAAGTACACTCCTATTATTAAAGATACACCGTAAGAAAGGTAGGTTGAAAAGTTATGGCTGTTAGGATTCGTTTCGATGCACAGCATAATGCCGAGCAGCCTACCCTTGTTCTTGCAACTAAAAATGGTAGATTGCTTGGCAAATTACCTGCACACAATATGCAATTTAAGGACACGATGAACTCCTACTCCGAATTGCGATTTGATGTGTATAAGAAAGACTGTATCAAGGATAAAGATACAGTTGATACCGTTTCTGTCAAGCCAATCAGCGTTCACAATGTAATTGCCTCCGACACTGGATATACAAGAGTCGGTCAAATTACAACCGACAAGGTTTATGAACTTACTCAATACTATAAGATTAGCGAAAAGTTGTCTAATAGCATATTGAAACTGGTTGTAAATTCAGAAACGAAGAAATATAAAGGGTTAAAGTTTACCCAAGATGATGATTTTTCATCTCTCTATGTATCTGATTCAAACGATACACAGATGTTGAAGATTCAGAACGATGGTAATGTTTATATTTACAATGCCGGAACTCTCGGTCTTGCAGTAGATGATGCCGTTATGGTAGAACTCTCCTTTGATGTTCCTTTAAGCCTTGTGAACAATAAGTTCTGGGAGCAGATTAAGGACTTCAAATTGGCTTGGGCGAGAGAATGGAATATTCTCTTTGAAGTCTATGTTGAGTTAAATGAAGCAGATGAAACCATCAAAAACATTAGTGCTAAATCCCTCGGTGAAGTCGAATTGTCTCAAATCAAACTCTATAACATTGAGATAAATACAGAGACCGATATTGAGCGAGAAGATTACGAACCTACTATCATCTTTGATGAGGGCAATGCGGAAACTTCTCTCTTAAATCGCATTATGGAGAAAGCACCACATTATAGAATTAGGCACGTCGATTCAAGCATTGCTAATCTTCAAAGAACCTTTGAATTTAATAACACGACAATCTATGATGCGTTCCAGAGAATCGCAGAAGAAGTTGATTGCTTGTTTGTTATCAGATGCTACCTCGATGCCGATGGCAAGGTTGTCCGTGAAATCAATGTCTATGATTTGGAATCAAACTGTCTGGAATGTAACCACCGTGGTGAATTTTCAGATGTTTGCCCTGAATGCGGAAGTAAAAATGTAAAGGTTGGCTATGGTGAAGATACTACTATCTTTGTGTCAACTGAAAACCTTGCAAACAATATTACCTACTCTACCGATGAGGGTTCGGTCAAGAACTGTTTCAGATTAGAAGCAGGTGATGATTTAATGACCGCCACACTTGTGAACTGTAACCCAAATGGTAGTGGATATATTTGGTATGTCTCCGACGATATGAAAGAGGATATGTCGGAAGAACTCGTCAAGCGATTAAATGAGTATGACGAGATTTATGACTACTATTACAGAGAACACAAAATGGAAATCGAAGCAACTGTGTTGAGTGCTTATAACGCTCTGGTAGAAAAATATCAAGCATTCACCACGGATTATAAGAAAGTGTCCTCACCTATCACTGGCTATCCCGCCTTGATGCAGGAACTTTACAACACAATCGACTTCTATCTCTACCTTAATAATAGTCTTATGCCGAGCGTTGAGATTTCAAGAACTACGGCAGCACTCCAAGCGGCAAAACTGAATACTGCTAACCTCTCTCCTGTTGCCGTTCAGAATGTTGACATCTGTTCTTCTGCAACTGCCACGAGTGCTGTACTTGCTATGGCTAAAACTCTCATTGATTCAAGGTATCAAGTCAAGGTCAAAGAAAGTCTTTTGGATGAATTGACTTGGGCTGGTTCATTCACAGTTACAAGTTATTCTGATGAGGAAGATACTGCGACTACCGGCACAATCTATGTGAATATCACAGGCAACTACGAAGAATTTGTAAAGCAGAAGATTGAAAAGGTTTTGAGCAAGAGCAACGACGAAGCAACTGATATTGTCTCTCTGTTCAAACTCGATGAAGTGCAATTCAAGAATGAGTTAAAGAAATATAGCCTTGTTCGTCTTACATCCTTTAATGACTGTTGCCAGTCTTGTCTCGACCTTTTAATTGAGCAAGGCATTGCTGACAAGGAAATTTGGGCTAACAAAGACCCCGACTTATACAGAGACCTCTATACTCCCTATTATAACAAATTGAGATGGATTCAAGAGGAAATTAAGGTCAGAGAAGCCGAGATTTCGGTCATAATCGGCGTTTATGACAAGGACGGGGATTTATCTACCCACGGTCTACAAACGCTGTTAGAGGACGAGAGAAGCCTTATACAAGACACTTTAAACTTTGAAGAATATCTCGGTGAAGAACTTTGGCTGGAATTTGTGTCTTATAGGAGAGAAGATACATACCAAAATAACAATTATATCTCTGACGGATTAAATAACGCAGAACTGTTCCAACACGCTTTGGAATTCATTGAGACGGCAAAGAAAGAGATTTTCAAATCTGCGACTTTGCAGCACTCGATTTCTGCGACATTGAAAAACTTGCTTGTGATGAAGGAGTTTAGTCCTATCGTTGACCACTTTGAGATTGGTAACTGGTTAAGATGTAAGGTTGACGGAAAGTTGAATCTTTTACGATTGCTTTCTTATGAAATCAACTTCAATGACCTTGATAACCTATCCGTGACATTCTCGGATGTGAAAATGGTCAAGGATGGTGTAAGCGACGTTGAAAGCATTTTAAATCAGGCTTCTTCTATGGCTACCTCTTATGGTGCTGTGATGAAACAAGCAAGCAAAGGTAAAAAGAGCAATGAGCAGTTAAATGATTGGGTCAATAAAGGACTTGCGTTGACCAAGATGAAGATTATCGACAGTGCCGATAATCAGAACATCACTTGGGACTCTCACGGATTGCTCTGCAAAGAATACTTACCAATTACCGACAGTTACGATGAAAAGCAGTTGAAACTTATCAACCGTGGACTTTATTTGACGGATGATAATTGGCTGACTTCTCGTGCTGGTATCGGTAATTTTGCTTTTTATAACCCCGAAACTGGAAAATTTGAGGAAGCCTATGGTGTTATTGCTGATACGCTGGTCGGCAATCTTGTGCTTTCTGAAAAGGTTGGAGTTTATAACACGAAGAACAGTATTACTATGGGCGAAAATGGTGTAACCATTACGACAGATAATACCGGTGCAACCTCTAACCAGATGGCATTTACAATTCAAAAGAAAGAGTTAGATGCCGATGGAAACGAAATTATAACTCCAACTATGTATATCGACTCTGAAGGTAATGTCGTTTTGACAGGTACAATCAGAATTAACTCTGCCGCCGATAAATCTATTTCTACTTTGGATGATTTGGCTGATACAAGCAGATTTACTACCGAAATTGCGAATCAGGTTTATACCGAAATTCACGGTGAGAATGGTGTTTATTCTACGATTGATGCCAAGTATTTGGAAGTTCAAAAGTATGCGGATAAAATCATCAACGATTACAAAGCCGATGTTGGTCAATATATGGTATATGACGAAAATGGTCTTACTCTCGGAGCAGCATCAAGTGCTTTTAAAACTGTTATTGATAATCAAGGTATGTACTTTAAACAAGGTGATACCATCGTTTCATATGTTAATAACAATCAGTTGAATATCCCAAATGCCGTTATCAATCAGAATTTGATTATTGGTAAATACTTCTTTTCTGCAAGAGACGATGGTGGCTTCTCTGTATCGTGGCAGGGGGCTTAAACAAATAATTTTGTGAGAAAGGAGGATTTGCCATATGGCTTTAAGTGGAAAAGTCGAAACGAGTGCTTGGACTGCTGACAGCGGAAGCACTTGGAAAGTAGTATTGAATTGGACTGCAACCCAAAGTATTGCAAATAATACATCTACTATTTCTTGGAATATTAAGGTATCAACTGGCTCTGGTGGATATGTTGTTGTTAGTGAGATTAGAGCAAAAATTGCAGGAGAAGAAGTTTATTACCGCAATCACGACAATCACACAAATGGTTATAACGGAACTCAAATTGCAAGCGGAACTAAAACAATTACTCACAACACAGATGGTACAAAATCTGTATCTATGTCTATTGAGGCTGGTATTTATCAGTGGGCTATCAATAAGTCTGGTAGTAATACTTTTACTCTTGATACAATTCCACGTGCTTCAAGCATTACTTCTGCATCCAATAAGACATTGGGAAACGCTTGTAGTATTAAATGGACTCCTAATGCTTCTACGTTTAAATACAAGGTAAAGTTTAGTCTTGGCTCTTGGAATTACACAACTCCATCATTTATAAGCCCAGCAAGCACATCAGAATATACTTATGATGATTATACATTGCCATTAGATGTTGCAAAGCAATTACCAAATGCAACCACCGGTACTATGACAGCATATCTATATACATATAATAGTAGCGGAACGCAAATTGGTTCTACCGCAAGCAAAACATTTACTGTTACAGTTCCAAGTAGTATAAAACCATCAATTAGCAGTGTGTCTGCAACACTTGTCAACTCTAACACTGTTATAAATGGTTGGGGTGTTGCCGTTGCAGGATATACAAAAGTCAAAGTGTCTGCATCTGCAAGTGGCTCATATAGTTCAACAATTAGTAGTTTTGATATAACAGGTGGATATACTACAACACAGACTGGTACAAGCCTTGCCTATACTGGCGGTGTTATTTCATCATCTGGTAGCAAAACATTTACTGTTGTTGCGAAAGATAGCCGTGGTAGGTCATCCGATTCAAAATCAGCGACGGCTATTACATTTTATGCTTATTCAAAGCCGACAGTATCTTCTTTTACTGTTGCAAGAAGTTCAAGCAATGCGAAAAAGGTTGTTGTTAAAGCAAACTGGACTTTCTCATCCGTGAACAGTAAGAATGCAGCAACAGCGACTTTATACTACAAGAAATCATCAAATACAAGTTGGACTACATACGGCACGATTGCCAAAAATACCAATGTTACATTGACCAATGATTTTGAGGAAACAAGTTCTTATAACTTCAAGGTTGTTGTAACCGACTCTCTTTCAAACTCCGCACAAGAAGAAGGCTTTGTTTCTACCATTGAAGTTACAATGGACTTCCGTGCTGGTGGTAAGGGTCTTGGCATTGGTAAGATTGCCGAGTCTGATAATTTGGAAATTGCTTTTGACACTATCTTTATGGGTAATGTATATATCCAGAATGATGATGGTACGAAAACATCATTAGCGGATTACATACGAAGTCTCATTTAGTGTAAATAAAAGAGGAATTTTATCATTAAATTCTGTCACAAAAACTATACAATATTTGTGACAATGGAATAGAGAAAGGAAATTATTATGGAAAATGCAGAGCAGATTATGAAACCAATGTCCGTGGCGAGAGCGGAGTTTATCAACTCTCTCACGGACTTGATTAACAATTCTATGTTGCCGCCTTTTATCATCGAGCCTATCCTGAAGGATATGTATAATGACATTCATATGGTCGCACAGCGACAGTATGAGGCTGATGTAAAGCGATACAATGAGGAATTGAAAAAGCACGAACAGAAATAAAAAATCAATAAGGCAGGTGTTCATTATGAGAGGTTTAACCGAAAAGGAATACCAGCAAGAATTAGAGAAGATTCAGAAACAAAACAAGCAAATCGAATACAACTTGTCTCTCGAAAAAGAGAGGAACAAGTATAAGAAGAAGTTTAAGTTTGAGACGAGTAAACTAATCGCAATTTACTTATTCGCACTTCTCAATGCAATCGTGATTTACTCAATGGTTGCTATGTGGAAGTTCTGTGACTTTTCATACCTCGGAGTGCTTATCTCCGATATTGCAGCACAGGTGATTATCTATGCTATCTATTGTATGAAAGCATATAAAGCGAAGAAATCAGAAGAAGATTTGAAATTTGAGCGTGAAAAGTTGTCCGGCACTCTCGGAGATATTTTGAATGCCGGAGCAGAGAGCGAAGAATATGTCCCTACGACAACTGGAAATGTAGAGGTATTTGCAGCCAACAGTGAAGATACTGTTGGTTAATTTTATGCTTGAAATAGGAAAGGAATAGATACTATGTTAGACGGAATTAAGAATTTCTTACAGTTTGTCAATGACAACTGGACTACTATCATTATCATCATTTCTCTTGGTTTTGCATTGTATCAGAAAATCAAGAATTATATTTCAAAGTCCAAAGACGAAAAGATTGCTGTTGCGAAACAGCAGGTTCAGGAAGTAATCTTGAAACTTATCTCTGATGCAGAGGTTGATTATAATGAGTGGGTTAAGGCTGGCTCTATCAAGAGAGCGCAGGTTATCAAGAAGATTTTTGAGGATTACCCTGTTCTTGCCAAGGTCGCTGACCAGACCGCACTTGTTGAGTGGATTGATGAGACTATCGACAACGCTTTGAAAACTCTCCGTGAAATCGTTGCTATGAACAAGGAAGAAGCGGTAGAGAAAAATAAAGCCGATACTGTTTTAGGAGAAAAAGAGTTAGAACAATTAAAGGCTCTTGGTGAGGTAGTAAATCAATTAACATAAGTAATACATAAAAGACCGCCTTTCCGGGCGGTCTTTTTGTATATAAGGAGACTTAACAATGACCGAAGATACTGAAAAGAAATTATGTGTGTATTTACACATTAACAAAGTCAACGGAAAGATATATGTCGGGCAAACTCGTAAGACTCCGAAAGCAAGATGGCAAAACGGAACTGGTTACAGAACTCAAACACACTTTTGGGCTTCAATATGCAAATATGGCTGGGACAATTTTGAACACAGAATTGTTGCATCAGACCTTACGCAAAGAGAAGCCAATTTAATTGAAAAGATGTTGATTGAGAGATTAGATACTATGAACCCAGAAAAAGGCTACAACAAGGATTCTGGAGGTAATGGTAGAAGATTTGTTTCGGAAGAAACAAGAAGAAAAATAAGTTTGTCTCATATTGGCGAGAAGAACCCTATGTATGGCAAGCATATGTCGGAAGAAAACAAGAAAATTCGTAGTGAAAGATGGAAAGGGTCAAAGAACCCTGCCGTCGGCAAGACCGGCAAAGATGCTCACCATATAACGCCAGTATATAAGAGAGATAAAGAAACAAATGAAATTATATGTAAATATGACACAATGCAGCAAGCAGAAGATGACACTGGTGCATCACACGGCAATATTGTTAGGTGTTGCACAGGAGACAGAAAGACTGCTGCTGGATTTAGGTGGTCATATGTGAGTTAGAAAAGGAGGTACAAAATGTCTCTGAAAGGTAATACAAATGCTGAAAAGATTTGGAATTTCTTTAAATCAAAAGGATTCAATGATTATGGATGTGCAGGTATGTTGGCAAATATCAACGCCGAATCTGCTCTTAATCCTATGAACTTGCAAAACAATGGAAATAAGACTCTTGGTATGACCGATGAGGAATTTACGGCGGCTGTTGATAACGGTACATATTCAAAAGATACTTTCATTCACGACGGATATGGTTATGGTTTGGTTCAACATACTTATCACACTCGAAAGAAAGCACTCTATGAATATGTAAAGAATGCCGGTAAGTCAATCGGAGATTTGGAAACACAACTTTTGTTTATTTACAAGGAACTTACTGAAAGTTACAAGTCTTTGGTGACTACGCTCAAAACTGCCACTTCTGTTCTCGAAGCCTCTAACGCAGTTCTTTTGAAATATGAAAGACCTGCTGACCAGAGTGAAACAGTTCAGAAAAGGAGAGCAAGTTATGGTCAATCTTATTATGATAAATATGCAAATAAGACCACAACTTCCACAAATGCTGGTTTGAAATACAACGAAAATGACATTGTTGATTTCACTGGCACTACTCACTATGTTAGCAGCAAGTCCGACAAGGGTTCTGCTTGCAAGGCTGGTGTAGCAAGAGTATCAAAAAGAGTTGAGGGTGCAGACCATCCTTATCATTTAATCAGAGTCTCTGGTGGCGGCTCTACCGTTTACGGTTGGGTGGATGAAGCCGACATCAAGGGATTACACGAAGATAAAACAACCGATGAAACAGATAAACAGACTGGAGGTACAACTATGGAATACACAAACAGTAGTTTAGTTTCGTACACAAAAATTAGTCCTAATAGGACAAGCCCAAGAAACCATAAGATTGATTGCATTACAATTCATTGTGTTGTAGGTCAGTGTTCCGTTGAAACACTTGGCAATGTTTTTGCACCTACTTCAAGACAGGCTTCCTCAAACTATGGCGTTGGTTATGATGGAAGAATTGGTATGTATGTTGAGGAAAAAGACCGTTCTTGGTGTTCTTCAAATGCTGCCAATGACCACAGAGCAATTACCATTGAGGTTGCAAGTGATACAACTCATCCTTATGCCGTAAAAGATAAGGCTCTTGCCGCTCTTATTGAGTTAGTTGCTGACATCTGTAAGAGAAACGGCATCAAGAAACTTGTTTGGTCTACCAATAAGGATGATAGAGTGAATCATAGAAACGGTTGTAATATGACTGTTCATAGAGACTATGCAAACAAGTCTTGTCCGGGCGATTACTTATACAATAAGCACGGTTATATTGCAGATGAAGTCAATAAGAGACTTGGAGTTACAACAACTCCTGCTCCTACCACTCCTGCACCCGCTCCCTCTACTTCAAAGTTGCAGTTCAAAGAGGGTGATATTGTAAATTTCGCAGGTGGCAAACACTATGGTTCTGCAAGTGCCGCAAACGGTACAAATGTTAAGGCAAGTAAGGCAAAGGTTACAAGTACATATGAGGCTGGCAAGCATCCATATCATCTCCGTGCGGTGAATGATAAGGGTGCTTTTATTAGTGGTGTTTATGGTTGGGTAGATGCATCAACTGTGTCTGCTATTAAGACGGAAACTCCGAAGCCTACCACACCTACTACTCCAACTCCTGCGCCTACCACTACCATTTCTGCTGGTACGAAATTAACTCTTAAAAATGTTGCTTTGTATGCTTCTTCTGGTGCTGCAACGAAAGCCGCAACAAGAAGTGGTACTTATTATGTATGGAGCAAAGATGTTATCAACAACAGAATTCGTATTACGAATAGCACCGCAAATGTTGGTAAATCAGGACAAGTTACAGGCTGGATTTCTTATGCCGATGCAAAGAGTTCTGCCGGTGTCTCATCTTCTACTCCTGCGACCTTTACTCCTTATAAGGTCAAGGTTACTGCGAGTTCCTTGAACATTCGCAAAGGTGCTGGTACAAACTATGGCATCAGAGGTTCTATTAAGGATAAAGGTGTTTACACAATCGTGGGCGAATCCTCTGGAACTGGTGCAAAAAAGTGGGGATTATTGAAGTCTTACGAAAAGAATAGAGACGGATGGATTAGTCTGGACTACACTTCTAAAATTTAAGCGGTAAGAAATGTAAAGTGATGTTAATAATCCCCCTTCAATCATTATTGAACTGGAGGATATTATAGATGGAAGAATTACTTACAAAGTATTCTTTGTCAGACATCTTGATTTTTATTGTGCTTTTGTTCTTTGCCATCAAAGAAATGGTCAATGCCTCTGACTGGATTAGAGACAGAATCAAGAGAATGAACGACAAAGACTTAAAGGCAAGAAAAGAACACGAAACCTTGCAAGAGGAAATTGATGATTTGAATAAGTTCTATGAAGAAAAGAAAAACATTGATGCAAACTTCGTGAAACTTAATGAAGCCATAGATAAAATCAATGAAAAAATCGAACTTCTCACGGAGTCCGACAAAGAGGATATTAAGGCTTTTATTACAAATCAGCACCACTATTTCGTGTATGAACAAGAGTGGATTGATGACTACTCTTTGGAATGCCTTGAAAAACGATTTGCGGTTTATGAAAAAGAACACGGCAACTCATTTGTGCTTGGCTTGATGAATGAAATCAGAGCCTTGCCGAAAAGACCGCCCGTGGAAATTGAGCATAGATACACTTGCACCGCAAAGTATGTAGATGACACGAAAAAGAAATAAAACTAATATTTTATAAATTAGCAAATTGTATTTACACCTTAACTGGTGTTTGTTAAAGGCGGTATGGGTCTGATGGCTCATACCGCTTTATTACATTGTATTTCAGGAGGAAATATTGAATGGATATATTAGTTAATGTTGCCAATCAAAAATTGAAGATTGCGACGAATCTAAAAAGTCTTGTTGCCGGAACACAAGAGTTTGTAAGATTTACATTCAACCTTACCGGCGATTGGGACGATTTAATGACCTTCGCACAATTTCAACAGAATGGTGTTGCGTATAACGCATACCTTGACGAAAACAATAGTGCTTATTTACCGCCCGAAATTGGAGTTGGTACTTGTACTATGATGCTTTATGGTAGCAATGACAAAACTATTGCTACTACAAACTACCTTACTTTAAGCATTGACGAAAATATTCTTGTTTCTGATGCGAATAGCACTGAAATCTCCGAATCTCTTTACACTCAACTTGTTACCAAAGTTAATACTTTGTTGACTTGGAATGAGCAGAACGCAGCCGACTTACAGGCAGTCGATAAGGATTTGCAGATTCAGATTAACAAGAAAGCGGCACAATCAGACTTAACAGCAGAAATTGCAAGAGCAAAACAGGCTGAAAAAGCAAATGCCGATGCTATTGCTCTGAAGGCAAGCCAAAAAGAAGTCGATGAATTAAGTATTAAGGTTACACAACTTGAAAGCAACGAAGTTATTGCTTCTTTGATTGAAGCAGCCGTTGTGAAAGAAATGGAAGAATATCTTGCCGCTGGTACTCTGGCTAACTTAACCATTGCCGATGGTAGTATCACTCGTAGCAAGGTAAATTCTCAATTAAATGATATTTTAACTTTGGCTGAAACCGCAATGCAGCCGAGTGTATATGATAAGTTGGGTCGTAAGGTTGACGTATTTGATTATGCTCAATCTCGTGCCGATACCGTCCAGAACAATCTTAACAAGGTTAAGGAAGAAATTCAGGGTGCTTATGTGTTGACAGATGATGTCCGTTACACAAATCTTGGCGATGCTCTCCGTGGAGCAATCACTTTGTCAAGAAACTACGCACAGGCTTTACTTGCTGACTACAAGGCTTTCACAATCGAGTTTGTGGATGAGTTGCCTTTGGTCGGTGAATCAATGATTTTCTACCTTATTCCAAAGGAATCTGGTGATGGTTACGACAAATATTGGTGGATTGTTGATGACAATGGAGATGCTAAATGGGATATGTTCGGCGGCACTTCCACACTTGTTGTTTCAGAGTTACCCGCTGAAGGTGAGGAAGATATTGACTATATCTTGAAATCTTCTTCTGGCTGCTTGTATTACAAGTGGATTGATGGCTATTGGGAAGTTGTTGCTGGTTCAATCGCATATGTGTCAGCCACTTTGCCGAGTACATCACAGGGTAATGAGTTCACGGATTACTATGTTGTGGATGGTGAAAGTGGTTCTTATATCCATTACAGATTTATCAATGGCGACTTCCATATGATTGGTGGTAACAGTTACACAAAAGATGAGATTAACGCAAAAATTTCTCTTATCAATGAAAGCATTGCCAACAACGGAAAGAACATCGAAGCAAATGCAAATGATATTACTTCACTGTCAACAAACATTTCTTCTTTATCACAGACCGTTGATAAGATTCGTAGTGATGTTGATAACTTTGATACCGAAGGATATACATATTATCACACAATCACAAAGAACGAAGATACAGGCAATTATGTTTTGACATTGTATCAGGTTAAGGGTTCTGATGAAGAAATCGCAAGCCAGACTACGCTTCCTGCAACTGGAGGCGGTGGCGGTGGTTCTACTACGACTACAACCGTTACAGTTGAAAGAGTTACCGCTTCTCCTTTAATCATCACTACAAGCGATAAGGCAGAGGTTGAAATCAACTTCTCATCTGTTGACGAGGACGGAGAAACATTCGATGCAACTTACACTTGGAAAAGTGGTTCTACAATTCTCCTTACCGGTGCTTTGGTTCAGGGTAAGAACGTTTTCGACCTTTCTGACTTTGTTTCTGTTGGTACACAGAAATTCACTTTGACCGTAGTTGACGAAGCCGGTACTACTGTTGTTAAGTCTTGGACTATCCAAAAGGTTGACGTGAGAATTGAATCTTCTTTCAGCGACAGATACACAACTCCTATTGGTCGTTCTGTGTCATTTACATATACACCTTATGGTGCGGTAAATAAGACAGTTCACTTTAAGGTAGATGGTGTTGAAGAAACGGTTACTACTTCTGCTTCTGGTACACTTCAATCTTACACTATCCCTGCGATGGCTCACGGCTCTCACTTACTCGAAGTGTGGATTACTGCAACAATCAATAATACCGAAGTTGAAACAAACCATATCTTTAAAGATATTATTTGGTACGATGAGACTTCCGAAGATGCTGTAATTGGCTGTATTTATCGTAGTGATTATTATAGCGAAGCAAGAGACGATAATGACAAAGAACCCGGAAAGGTCTATGCACGTCAATATGATACAACTGCTATTGCCTACAATGTTTTTGACCCCAACACAAGTTCTCCTATTGTAAACAGATATGTCAATGGAGAATTGGTCGGTACAGACACAATTTCTTCAAGTTACAATGTTTGGAACTTTAAATCCGACGAAGTTGGAACTTACACTCTTGTAATTGAAGTTGGTAGCCAGAGTGTTACTATTGTTGTTGAGGTTGAGGAATTAGGAATTGACGTTTCACCTATTACTGCAAACCTTGAAGTTGACTTCAATCCTACGGGCGTTACAAATAACTCCGCTAATAGAATTTGGTCAAACGGAAACTATAATATGTCTGTTTCCGATAACTTTGACTGGGCTAATGGTGGTTATAAGGTCGATGAGAATGGTGATACCTATTTCTTGATTAAGGCTGGTACTCACGCAATATTCGATTACTTGCTGTTCTCTGGTGGTATTGATGCTAACCCAAGCGTTCTCGGTTCTGAAATGAAGATTATCTTCAAAACAGAAAATGTTCAGGATGCTAATGCGGTTTGGCTCACAAACGCAGAAAATGGTATGGGAATTCAAATGAGTGTTCACGAGGGCTGGTTAAAGACAAACACTGCTTCTAACACTGACATCGAGGGCGATGAAAATACCGAATCTGTTGCGGCAACCAACACATATCTTTATATGCCTTACAGCGAAGAAGATATTATTGAAATGGATATTAACATTGACCCGATTAACAGAGATGACTCAACAGCCAAGGCTTTCGTTATGGCTTATGAGGATGGTGTTCCGAGTAAGGCTTTTGTTTATGACAGTAGTGATAGATTCTATCAGTACACTCCGCAGCCCATTACTGTTGGTTCTGCCACCTGTGACGTTAGAATTTATCGTTTGAAGATTTATTCTTCTTCACTTACAACAGAAGATGTTATGAAAAACTTCATCGCAGATTCAAGAGATTCTACTACTATGTTGGCTCGTTATGATAGAAACAGTATCTACTATAACAGAGAAACAAATAAGTACACTCCTTATAGTAGCGGTGGCGTTCTTGACCCCGAAAAACTTGCACCTATTATCCCAAATGTTAAGGTGTTGATGCTTGAAACCGACCATTTCACTACATCTAAAAAGACCTTCGTTAAGTCAAAGTTCAGATGTATTCACGCAAGTGGTGGTGGAGTATTTAGCGGAGACCCTTATTTGGATAACTGGTTGTTTGAAAACGGATGGCATAGTGGTCAGGGTACTACATCTGATAACTATGGTAACTCCGGCAGAAATGTTGACTTCTTGTTCAACTGCGATGGCACACATAAACCAAGCGACAAGGTTGATGCGGAAGAAGGCTATGTATCACAGGTAACTTTTGGTTATGGCACTGAAAACGCAATGACGGAAGTTGTTACTGACTGGAAAGGTGCTGAAGGTAAGGTTGCTCTTACAAGAACATCTGTGCCTAACAACTTCTTCAATTTAAAGGTTAATGTCGCTTCTTCCGAAAATGTTAATAACGCTCTTTTACAAAAGAGATATAATGATTTCTTGCCTTATATTTCACCTGCAAAGAAAAGAGATAGCAAGATTAAGAATACTATGGAATTTGTTCCTGCTGTCTTGTTCTTAAAGGAGACCAATCCAGACCCAGAAACTCACAACGAGTTCTTGGATTGTGAATGGCACTTCTATGCTCTTGGAAATATCGGTGATAGTAAGAAAACCGACTATACTCGTGCATATGACCCAGAAGATATGAACGAGTTCGTTATTGAAATTTCGGATAATACCAAGAACAACGCTACTTTCCAGAGCGGCGTTTATCTTGATGAAAATGGTGAAAGACAGATTGAGAAATTCACCATTACAGAAACAGAAGAAGATGGAGACATTATTTTAACTCCTGTTTCTACTGATAAACCACAGTCCTTTGTTTATCCTATTACGAAAGAAGAATGGGAAAATGTAAACAATATGCGCCACTGGTGTATGTATAACGAAGGATTTGATGGAGACCACTCTTTTGAGCCGAGATATGCTTGTTGCGGTGACTACCGTGATGGTAAACTCGTAAATGATACAAGTGGTCGTGGCAAAGCACAGGTTGAATTAAACAACGATGTTTGGAGAGCATTCTATCGTTGGGTTATTACTTCTACTGACGATGAGTTCAAGAATGAACTTGACCAGTGGTGTGTAAGAAGTGCGGTTGAGTTCTTCTATGCCTTTACTCACATTTATACTATGATGGATAATAGAGCAAAGAACACATTCTGGCACTTTGCTAAAACTGGCGTTTATCGTGAAGTAAGCAAACCTGTTCCCGAATTACTTCATATTTATTGTGAATTGATTGGTGATGAATATGTTACTACTTCTGATGAGGAAATCGTCAGCGGAAAGACATATTACACTCAATATGCTTTTGACCTTTGGGATTATGATAACGATACAGCCCTTGGTATTAACAACAACGGTGAACTTATCTTCCCTTATGGTAAAGAAGATACGGACTATAATATTGACGGAAATCCCGCAAGTGGTTATGTTTTCAACGGTGCTACTTCTGTATTCTGGTGCAGATTAAGAGATTTGCTTCCGGGTGAAATTACGACTACATTCCAGACTGTTACTGCTGAATGTTTCAGTGCCGAGAACTTAATTAAGCAATTCGACGAGTATCAAGAATGCTATCCAGAGGAAATTTGGAGACTTGATGTTCAAAGAAAATATATCCGTACCTTTACAGGCGAATCAGTTGACAATTCAAAGCCCAAGCACGACGTTCAATACCTTCGTGATATGATGCAGGGTAGAAAGAAATATCAGCGTAGACAGTGGGTTAGAGACCAAGAGATTTATTTTGGGACAATGAATCTTATGAATTCAGTTGTCGGTGACGATAACCGTATTACATTCCGCTGCTTTACTCCTACTGGTAATGATATTGTCGTACCGCCTGACTACACATTGAAGATTGTTCCTTACTCTGATATGTACTTATCTGTTATGTTCGGTAACGGTGGCACACAGCAAGTAAGAGCCAAGGGCGGCACAGAATATACTATTGAATGTCCTCTTGCAACTATGGATGATACACAGGTTACAATCTATGGTGCGAACAGAATTCAGGCATTAAGTGATTTGAGTGCTTGCTATATTGCAGCAAATAACTTCTCTATGGCTGACAAATTGAGAAAACTTGTACTCGGTAATACTACACCGGGCTACAACAACTCTCGTCTTGTTTCTCTTACACTCGGAAAGAATAAACTTTTAGAGGAACTTGACATTAGAAACTGTAAAAACTTGACTGGTTCAATCAACCTTGCAGAATGCAACAATCTGTTGAAACTTTATGCTGAAGGTACAAGTTTAAGTGGTGTTACTTTTGCTACAAATGGTAAAGTTCAGATTGCACATTTGCCGAGTACAATCAATACATTAACGATGAGAAATCTTAATGATTTGGTTGATTTCCAAGCAACACTTGAAGCATTGGAAAACTTGACCTTACAAGGTGGTACTTTGAACAGTCTTGAAGTTATCAATAACTGTATTGATACATTGCAGGTTTTATATCTGTATGACATTGATTGGACTGGAAGCAACAGTTTGGCAGATACAACACTGCTTAATCAACTTCATTCTCTTTTCTATTCTATGATTACCGGTAAAGCATATGTTTCTGGTCAGATTAGAAATCAGGAATTGGTAAACTATGAGAACTCTTGGAAAGACCTTGAAGTTTCTTATAACGCCGACAATTTGGTTACTCAATATCCTGTCACATATGTAAATGCTGATGATAAAATGACAGTTTTATTTACAACATATGTCGATAGAGGTTCTACGCCTCCAGACCCATATGCAGAGGGTTGGATTGAGAAACCCACAAAAGAAAGTGATTCTCAATATACATACTCCTTTGGTACTGAAACTGATGGCGTTTACGATGTTGGCAGCGGTTGGGATGACCTTACTGGTGCTATCACCGCTCCTAAAACGATTACAGCCGTTTATACGGAAAACATTCGTAAATACACTGTTACTTGGTATTCTCGTGCAGGTCTGTCTCTCGGCTCTGTGGAAGCAGAATATGGTAGCGAAGTTGTATATAGCGGAACTACCCCTGTGAACACAACAGAAGAAGGTATTTTGATTTACAACGTCTTTGCCGGATGGGATAAGAGTACCGGATTTATCAAAGAGGACACAGATGTATATGCCGTATGGGAGAGAGCGGAACTTCCCGCAGTTGGAAAGTCTCTCGAAGATATGACAGAGGGTGAAATCTTTGCAATTACATCTGCTGGTAAAGCAGCAGATTACTTTGAGTCAAAAGACCATTTCGATTTATCTCTTGGTCACGACTTTAACTTCTCTAATGTTGAAAGCGAAGTAATTGCGGAGAATTTGTATCTTGATGGTTCAACCGCAAAAGATACTGGTGTGTATTTGTTCGGAGAAAATGAAAAGTCATTTACAATGGCTATCGACTTCACATTTACAAATACATCGACCACAAACGCTACTTTGTTGTCTTGTTATGAGGAAGATGGTGCGGAAGGTTTCAGATTAAGATATTCTGGCGCACCCGACATTCAGTGGGGTGATACCAACTTCAAGGTTGGTAACGGAAAATACAGAGATATTGTCGTATTGAGACACAGAAAAGGTGAAAATAAACTTTATGTTTATTGCTCAAACGGCAACAATTCATCTGCGTTTGCCGATGCAATTTCAAGAACAGAACTTACAAGAAATCGTTCTACTTCAACGGAAGCACCCGTCACTCTTGGTGCTATCAAGTTCCTTGGAGATGGTGGTCACGACTACTACGGAACTGGTGTTATTCACTGGTGTAAAGTTTGGTATGATGACCTCGGAGATACAAATGCAAAAGCATTGGCTGCTTGGTATCACGAGCCATTTAGAATTGAATTCTGTGGTTCTGGAAGATACAGACTTCCCGGCAATACAAGCCAGAAAGTAAACGCATCTTTCATTGCGAATAACTTGCTTGCTGGCAGAGGACATTATATGAACTCAACAAATACCAACGTTGGTGGCTGGGATGCTTGTTCTATGAGACAATTTGTAAATAATCGTTTCTTCGCAGCATTGCCTACTGTATGGCAGTCTATGATTAAGCCGGTTGCTATGAAAGCATCTGCCGGAAATAAGTCCACTCAAATCATCACATCGGAAGATAAGATTTATCTCGTTTCTTATGTTGAGGTTGGTTCTGGCTCGACTGACACGACATACCTTGGCGAAGCAGAATATGGTGCTATTGACTTCTTTACAAGCAATACAAAAAGAGTTAAGTTCAGAGGAAGAATTATCCCAGAGGATGCAACATTCTACTCTGCTGGTTCTGACCCCTCTACTGTTAGCACGAACTCGGTTAAAGAGGGCGATGTGTGGATTAACACGAGCAATCAGAGTATTGGCTATATTTATGTAAGTCAAGAAGAACTTGATATGTATAATCTAACACCGGACTATACCGCATCCGTTGGCGGTGGTTGGATTTCTGCCTACAACTGGTGGGGGCGTTCACCGGGTATTTCCAGCACTACGTACTTTGTGTATGTCTCCACCAATGGCTACCCGTACTTCGGCAGCAGCGCATCCTTCGTGTATGGCGTGTGTCCCTGCTTCTCTATCTAACTGATTTTATAAAAAATACAACGGCTCACTCATTGCGAAAACAACGGGTGGGTCGTTGCATTATAATCTGGCAGCGTAAGCCTGCCTAATATATCAAGAAAAGTGGTATTGGTAAGATGTCAGTATTAAAGAATAACAGAAATATATCCAGATTTGAATTTGAACACACTTTTCAAGAGTTATACAAATTTAGTATGGAGCGTACTTCGTCTGTCGCCAAGCGACGGAAGAAGTGGCTTTGCCATAACATTGATACTCTTATGAATGATGTGTGCAATGACATAATGGAATTAAACGAGGGTTATTTCCCGAAGAACATAGGAAAAGAAGATTTGGTTAGGCGGTCTTTGTATCGCCTAACTGAATTAGAAAAATGGTTATTTGTTCTGTGGAATATAGAGCAATATCCAACCAAAAAGATGGTTCAATGGGTTGAGTTAGTCAACTCTGAAATCAAACTATTAAATAGAATGCTGGAGGGAGATAAGATTAAAAACAGTATTATGATTTTAGATTGGAACACAATCAATTCGGTTAAGTTTTTAAGCAATATGTCAAAATTGCATCGCTATATTCACGGGAAAGTTATAAACGCAAGAAACCGATATGATGATACTGCTGGCTCAATGCTTATCCGACTTGCAGATGATGCCTTTTATTCAATTATCTGTGCAAACAAAAAGATACCTACGACAAAGAAAGAATATAAAGAGCGCAGAAAATTGGTTTCAAACGCTATATCTTGTCTCCACAAGATGCAGAGGCAAACCATATTCTATTTTAATTTGATGCAATATAGCGAAAATACATTAAGAGAATGGTCTGATTTGATTACGAGTGAGATTAAGTTGTTGTACGCTCTTAATAAATCTGACCGAGAAAGATTCTCACAACTTACTTAACTTTGAATATAAAACCCGAAAAATGGGATTTATATATAAGGTTACATTCTACTATTTCTGCCAACAACTGGTGGGAGCGTTCACCGAATATTTCCAACACTACGAACTTTATGAATGTCAACACCAATGGCAACCCGAACAACAACAACAACGCATCCAACGTGAATGGCGTGTGTCCCTGATTCTCATACATCAAGTAACCACTTTATAAGGGCGAAGTCTATTATTGAGATATGAATGAGAAGGAGAATGTGACCTTCCGTACTTGCTGCGGTAAATATTACATCTGCTTGGTTAAAAGCAGGTATGCTATGAAAGCATTCTGTGCAAATGGGTGGACGCTTCTTGCATAGACCAAAAATGATTGCTTATTTGGTTTTTATACCCATAGTGCCGAGTAGCCGGAACTGCAATCAAAATATTAGGCTACACAGAGGAACATCAAAAAAATTGGAAATAAAGAGAAAGGATTTGTTATGACTAACGATGAGCGAATACAGGCTCGTATTGCACGTGACAAAATCCGTAGGCAACAGAGAAAGGCTTTGAAAAATCAAGAATACGATGATTTCAGCAAAGTAATAACTATGCAGCATTATGTTGAATCTTTGAACAAATGCAAAAAGAATGTTAATTGGAAAGGTAGTGTTCAGGAATATTGTCAAAATGCCGTCTCTGAAATAAACACTACGATTACGACAATAGAGAGTGGTAAACTTCCAAGGCTAATGAGTACAAAACAGATAGAACTATATGAAAGAGGTAAAAGAAGAATTATTACACCTGTGACAATTCGTGATAGAATGACACAAAGAGTTTTATGTGACAACGCATTAGTTCCTGTACTTAAAGACACACTTATCTATGATAATGGTGCAAGTATGCCAAATAAAGGAGTAGAATTTGCACGAATGAGATTAGATAAGCAAATAAAGGCTGCTATTAGAGAGTATGGAACGGACTTCTATGCTCTCACCTTTGATTTTAAAAGTTTCTTCGATAGCATCCCTCATAAGACCTGCTTGAAAGTGTTGAATGAGAATTTCGAGGATAGATACATAAAAGGTATTGTTATGGCTATTATCAAGTCATATCAAGAACCCGGAATAATGAAAGAGGAAGATGTTGAACTCCGAGAAAAGAAGTTATATGAGTTAAAACATAATATGTCTCGTGGAATTTGTCTTGGAAGTCAAATATCTCAAATTATGGCTTTGGCTGTACCAAACAAATTAGACCACTATGTTAAAGACAAGAGAAGTGTAAAATACTACATTCGATATATGGATGATGGTGTGATATTGTCTAATGATAAACAATTTTTACACAATTTATATCAAGAAATGAAATTGATATGTGATGACCTTGGACTTGTGTTTAATGAGCGAAAGACAAAGGTTGTTAAAATGTCAAGAGGCTTTGTGTTTCTGAAGGTGAGATACCGTGTTACTCAAAGCGGAAAAATTCTGAAAACCCTCACGAGGGCTGGAATTGTCCGAATGAGAAGAAAACTGAAAAAGTTTAGGAGACAGGTTGATATTGGAAGAATGAGTTATGATGATGTGTTCAACTCATTTCAATCGTGGCTTGCACATTCCAAAATTGCAATGGCATATAACACAAAGAAAAGTATGTTTAAACTATATAATGAATTGTACGACGGTTACAAAGTAACCAAAAAGTATGAAAGAATAAAAGGAGGCAAGGCAGATGAATTATTACAAACTGATAAGTGGCACGAATATCGTTGGAATTGGCTTGTCGCTTGATTTAAGAAGATTCCAAAAGAAACACAGAATTATATTGTTCTGCAATGAGGAATACGCACAATATATCCAATATAAAGATGTTCTATATCACGATAATTGGATGTTACCTATTACTACCGATACAGTGCCATACGAAACTGCGGAAGTAATTAGAATTGATGAGCAGGAATATAACACATTAAAGGCTGCTCTTGAAACGGAAGATGAAATTGTTATCGAGCCGGAAACTCCTGTTGAAGAAGAACCCGAATATGTTGACCCCAACGATGTCATTACGGTTGACTATGTTAAGAATATGAAAGTTGCGGAAATGAGCAAAACCTGCAACAAGGTTATTACCAATGGTTTTGATATTGTTTTGAGCGATGGCAATGTTTATCATTTCTCACTCACTACACAAGACCAACTTAACCTCATTACACTTTCTTCTATGGTTGCCAGCGGTGAGACACAAATCCCTTATCACGCAGATGGGGAGTTGTGTAGGTTCTATTCGGCAGAGGACATCAATACAATCATCACAACTGCTACACAGTTCAAAACATATCAAGTTTCGTATTTCAATGCTCTGAAGGCATATGTTGAATCTATGACCGATATTGAGACAATCGGAGCAGTTACATACGGAATGGAAATCCCGGCAGAGTATCAGTCCGACGTTTTAAAGGTGCTTCTTGCTGGTATGGTAATTGGTGGTGATTCCGAATGAAAAAGATAAATAAAATCCTTGTTTTATTTTTGTTCGGCTTTATGGCATATATTACGATTGAAGTGTGCTACCGTGGGTACTCATATCCGTTGATGGGTGTCTGCGGTGGCATTGCCATCGTATTGCTTGACCAAATCAATAACAGAATATCTTGGGACACGGATATTATGGTACAGGGAGCGTGTGGCTCTCTCATTATCACTTTCTTTGAGTATGTAATCGGAGAACTCTTTCTCAATGGGGTTCTGCCGGTTATGTGGGACTACTCAAATGTATTCTTAAACTACAAGGGCATTATCTGCTTGCCGTTTAGTTTAATTTGGGTGGTGTTATCTATTGTAGCGGTTATCATTGCAGATGCCATCAATTACTATTTACTTGATGATGAAGAAGTAGTTCCATACTACAAACTTTTCGGAAAGACAATTTTTAAATTCAAATCAAAATAAGAAAAAGGGCTATAAGACTTGTTCGGTCTTGTAGCCCTTAATTTTTTGCGTTTTCACGCTATACTTGTATTACACGCTGCTTTGGTCATTTTTAGTAAATTTTTAGTAAAGTAACGATTCGATTTCCTAAAACCGCAATATTTAGGGTGTTTTAAGAAGTTTTAACACCATATATTGTGTTTTAGTCACTTAAAGGTTTCATCGTGGGGATTAGTAGAACATCATTTCCCACTCTGAATAATTCGCTATATCTTGTGGTATTTCTATCGTTTGAACACAACATATAGTAATCTCCTTTAATCTTTGATTTGCCATCTTCTTAAAACTTTGCATAACTTCTTAAAATGAACGCTT
>JAEIGA010000332.1_pt1 | contig 68892 bp, 48 predicted proteins | sample 9270691 | NCBI WGS metagenome assembly JAEIGA01 (sample SAMN17057246, study PRJNA624740) | gut metagenome | biome: biome; isolation source: fecal sample | host: Bos grunniens | place: China: Xizang | collected 2019 | reverse complement strand
AACATAGTAAGTTGTTCTAATTTCTTATAATTAGAATTAGATTGTTTAATTATATGTTGTTCTACTAATTTCATTTAATTTATTTTAAATTTTTAATTTTATTACTATTTTATATAAAAATAAATAAATTAAATGAAATATTATATATAATTATTAAGTGATATCATAAAATTTAAGTTAATTAAATATATATAAAAATAAAAAGACTGACTTTTGTCAGTCTTTTACAAATATATTTTTTTTTTCTATTACTCTTTTTTATTATAAACACAAGTATCACAAGGGTCTTCATCCTCGTTAATTTGTATTTCTGTATTTTCTTTTTTTATTTGGTGCGTTAGGGTATTTCCAAATACCAGTTATAGATGATATACCTAATAATGTACCTCCAATAAATAATGCAGTTGATAATAAGTCTTCAACAACATTTGTTCCACCTTCAGTAACTGTTAACCAAATAATACAACCTAAAGCAATAAAAATTATTATTGCTCCAATAATACGTTTAGAACTAGCATATCCTTCTTCATCTTCGAAGATTTCTTTTATATATGAATTTCTTTTTGTCATAGTTAAAAATTAATATTTTTTACCACCCCTCATATATTGATTTCTCATTTGTTCTTTAATCATACTTTTAGCATCATCATCATCAAATTCAGAATCACCATCAGCTAAAGCAAATAATTTAGCACATGTTGTAAAAGTACGAATAGATATTTCCATTTCTGAGCCATCTTTAGATAATTCTCTTAAATAATCTAATGCTTTATTTTTAGCACTATCGCTTAATGAAATATTTTTACCAATATTTGGTAAAAGAGTTTTAATAATATCTAATAATTGTTCAGTTGTAAAATTTAATGATTGAATAAATGTTCTACCTTTAAATGCTGAATCAATTTGTCCTGCACTATAATTAGTAATAACAATAACACCGCCATTATAATAAGTTACTTTTGGAATAATATCACCTTCATCATCAACAATATTACCTGATACTTTATAAACAACTTTACGACCTTTATCAGTACCTGTAGAATCTAATGCTGCTTTTAACATATTAATACAATCTTCTGGTGCTTTTGGGCCAATTAATGAATCAGCATCATCTATTAATAAGATTTTACCTTTTTCTTTGTTATTATGTAAGTAGATATATAATTGACGTGGAGAACATTTACCTTTAATAATTTCTAAGTTATGTCCATCTCTATAACCAGCAGCATATAATTGTTCTTCTACTCTAAAGGTTTTACCGATACCAGGAGCACCACATAATATACAACCAGGGTGAATACCTTTAATAACAAGTTTTACATAACCTGCCATTTCTTTAAATGCTTGTTCTGGATCTTTATTAATAACTTGATCTAATTTTGATTGTGCTTTTATATCAGATGCTGGTAAATTAACGATTACTTGAGAATTTCTAGAAATTGCCATTTTTAATTCATCAATAGTTGTTGCTCCACCTTTAACAGCATGTACAATTTCTTTATATTCTTGTTCTAATTTTTCATATCTTTTTTTATCTTCTTCACTTCTAGTTTGAATATATTTTAATTGAGCTTCATGTTTTTCATTACGTTTTTTCCATCTGTATTCTTGAGCTTCTGAAGCTTCATTAATATTAAATAATTCTAATACTTCTGTTGAAGATAAATTTTCAAATACTTTATAATTAACGCAACCATATGAATAAGTATAATATTCTAAATTAGTATTTTCGTTAAATATTTCTGAACCTAATTTTTTAGCTTCTGTTTTATTAATAGTGTAATTACCATTTTTTACAATGCTACATATAATAGGAATAAAATAAGCAACACTTGTTCCAAGAGTATTAATATTTAATGTCGCTTTATAATTATTATCGTTACCAAATAAAAATTTTCTTGATGTTTCTTCATTAAAGAAACTAATTGAATAAACTTCAGAAGATTTAGAATTAATTAAATAATTTAATGACCACATTTTTGGATTTTTATCTAACCATATAAAATAATACGATTTCATTTCTTGACCGTCAATTGTCGTATTTAACCAATCCCAAGGAAGTACTTTATTTGAAATTTTCTTTTGGAATATAGATAACATTAGTTCATGAACTTTATCAATTTTATTTGTACTGAAAGCTTCATTTAATGATTGTTCATTCTCTATTCTATTTTTCTTTTGATTTAAAAATTCTTTAAAATTCATATAATATATTAATAAAAGTATATTTGTACAGCGTTATCTAAAACTATTTTACTAGATGTTGAATTATTTTCTTTATCAGGTACATATGTTACTTCATTACTTAATAATGGTATTTCAAATAATGAATTTAATTTAATATTACCTAAGTCATCTAAACCAAGAGTATTTGATTTATCGAATACATGTCTATTATATTCATATTTATATTCTCCATCTACCATTACTTTGTCATAAGTATAATAATAATTATTATAACTAGCTCGTTCATATGTATCAGATATAAATGTTAAATCAATAGCAGTTATATATTCTATATTATCAAGTATATATTTGATTAAATCAGATTTAGATACAAAACTAGTATTAACTGGTAATGACATAAAATATTGTGCTATTACTTTATTTAACATTTCTTTTGTTATATCTTTATTATAAGTTGAATTAACTTTAACATAACATATAATAGCATATTTATATATAATAGGGTCAACAAAATTTAATGATACTCCAGCATATGTTTTATTAGAATTATTAAGGGCAGATGTTATCATTTCTTTTTGATATTCAGATAATAATAAGTTATTTACGTTTACTCCTAAATTATAATAATCATTATAAGATTTTACATTATCTTTATAATTTGATAAACAAACAGCGTTAACAACTAATGAATTATTTTCACTCCAAACATTATTATAACCAACAAATGAAAAACGTTTAAAAAACAACTTATAATTATTTTCATTAGCAAGTATTAAACTACGAGAGTTATAACCTATCATTTGTTTAATATCGTCTGTTGTATCTGGGTCAGAACCTCCACTTATAGATGTTGCTAATGTTAATGATATAGTAGATAAGTCTTTTAATACTTCTTTATTCTCATCGAATATTTGTGAAGTAAATTCTAAATTATAATTGTCGCTAAGTGATATATTACCTATACTACCATTATGAACAATATATTTAACAGTTATTGATTGACCTTCTTTTAATTGTTTACCATGTATACCATTACCAAATATAATATCAAGAGTATTATCATAACCTGCAGATACTACGCATTCATTTTCATCTGCATACATATCATATAAACAATTTTGTATATTATATCTTTTACCATCTACATATACTTCAATATATTCTTTATCATACATACCTATAGTAGACACATGAATAGTTTCTAGCGGTTCACCTTTAGAAATATAATTAGCAGTACGCCAAGCTCCTTGAATAATTTTAATTTGGTTACTTAATAATGGTTTTGATAAATCAATAACATAATAATCAGAAGGTAAATAGCAAATATAATTATTACCTGTTGTTGTATTAGTTATTCTAGAACCATTTTGAATATATATTTTAGTACCAGCTTGTAATCCTTTAGAAATTTGTACATTACAATTTATAATACCTGTTGCTGCTGAACCATAATAAGGATCAAATCCAGATAATTTTGCTAATGAATATATTGATGTTTTACGATATGCTGTATCTACGTTTTGTTCAGTAAAAGCATCTTCAATGTAAAACATAGCATTTTGCATGATACTTTTTATCGCATTAAAAATTATTTGGTATATTTGAGAATCTGAATACTTCTCACCAATTGAACTTAATACCTTTGTTAAATAATTTTTAACAGATACGTCATATCTTTCAAAACTTGTTTCTAATATTTTAAATAATTTCATATGTTGGTAAAAGTATGTTTAATAATTTTAAGTATTTCGAATAGTATATATTCGTTCTTTTTCTTCATTAGTTTCTGAATCATATAAATGAATTGAAACAACATACATATAACTTACTTCGTCATCTTCTGTTGTTACGTCTATTTCAATTTCACAGTCTCTAGTATAACAAGTATATGTATTAATACAATCTCTAATATATTTTTTTAATTTTTGTGTATTAGGTGATAGACTCCATAAGAATTGTAAAAAATTCACACCATATGAAGGTTGTCCTATCATTTCAGTAGGCATTGTATTAAATAAAATATCTAATTCTTGTACTGCTTCATCAACTTTAGATATTACAATAGGCTTATTATGTAATCCAAAATCTAACATATATTTATATTAATGTCCAACTACCTGATGATATATATTCATTATCTTGATTAGATATATGATATGTACCTCCAGTTGTTATAAATTTATTTGCAGGTATTTTAAATATAACAAAGAAATCATTTCTAGCGTGTTCAATAAAATTAGTACCTTCTATATTTAATATAAAAGTTTCAACTTTACTTAAATAATTATTTAGATTAATACCAATATTTTGTGTAATACCTTGTCTAATTTGAATATTTTGTAAATCTTGAACTTTATAAAATACAGGTTTATAAATTATTTTTGGACCATTATTAAGAACATTAACAGAATTATTATTTACAACGTTCTTTTGAACTATACAATTTACTTTGTTATTAAAATTTATATTATCCATATCTGGAAATTTAACAGTATATATTTTTCTATTATCAAATTTAATTATATATTTATAATACTCTGTAGTTATTACTGTAAAATTACTAATAAAAGAATAATTTAAAACTCTATCTGTTATTATAACTCTAGCAACAAGTAATTCAGGTAATTGATCCCAAGTTGTAAAAATAGGAATATTAAAATAAATATCTGATAAAGTATTTGATAATGTAATACCTTCTATATTTTTACTTTTATATATAATTTGATTAAATGCTATATCAGAAGCTAATTCTAATGTATATACAAAATTATATTTTGTACTAATAGGTTCTCCATTAACATTAATATCTTCATGTTCGTCATCATCAGTATAACTATTACTTTTATAAGATTGTATATTAACATTATTATAATAATTATATGCTTCTATTAATGAATTAAACTTATCAGTATTATAATTAAAACCACTCTTTATAACTAATTTACTTTTTTCATCAAATCCTAATTTACTATATAAAGATATATTATATTGTTGTGTAAAAATATCTGTGTTAGAAACTAAATCTAAATTAGGTAAGTAATAATTTTCTTCTATTTCAGAATAAGGATATAAACATAAACTAATAGGGTAAATTGAATTATTAAAATTATAACTATCTAAAATATCTTTAGTATATTCTTTTGTAAAACTATTAGTATATGTAGGTATAGTTAATAAATATGTAGATGCATAAGTACTATTATCTTTATTATAAACTAATGAACTAGAATCATTAATATTAATATTAAATATTTCTTCTTTAAAGAATGTTTCTCTATTTAATAAATCAGCAATATTAGGTATTATTATTTCTTTATATTCTGTATAAACATTATGGTTATTTTTAAATTCTGTAGAAACATGAGAATTTAATTTATTATAATCTATACAACAGAAATGGAATTTAATATTATTAACAATAGTAGATACATGAACAATTATATTACTATTATTTGCTTTTGTATCTGGGTGGTATAATTTTATTACATCACATTTTAATCTTTTAATATTACCTTCATTATCATAAAATTCTGATGAATTGAAATTATTAATATCTAGAAAATCTGAAATATTTTGTGAATACCTTTCAACTTCATTAACTACAGGATATATAATAGATTCTTTATTTAAGTCATAAATATCTTTATCTATTACAAAAATTTCATTATTATAAACGTCATTTTCTATTAAAGATAAAGAACGTATCATAATAAAATCTTTATTAATAGATATATTATCTTCCATACTATATAAGTCAGCAACATATATGTACCCACTAATATTTATACTTAATCTATTCACAAAAATAATTCTAAATATTTGTATATAATTAAAAATAAAAACTAGAGAAATTAATCCCTAGTTTTTATATATAAATGTATTATTTTATTTTTACACTATTTCTACTTCTAATACATTTTTAAATTGTTCACTTAAGTATTGTTTAGCTTTTAATAAATTTAAATCATTATCATTTGATCTATTTTCAAAAATATCATTAATAATGTTTAATGTAAATTCTTCAGAATCATAATCAACATTTACATTAAAATTTTCATTTACATATTTTATAGCTTTTATAACATTACTTTCTAAATCAACAACTGTCTTTACAAAATCTTTTTCATTTTGATCCATTTTAATTAGTTAAACATATCTATTTATTCTTAGTAGACTTGCGTCCTCTCTTAGGTTTTACTTCTTCTATAGTTTCAGTAATTTCATCAATTTCTGATTGTTCGTCTTCAATATTGACATTTAAAACGTTTTCACCAGATATTTCTTCTTTTTTATCTAATTTATTAACAATATCACATTTTATATTATCAATAATTTTTTCAACATCACAATATTTTTCAGTAATATATACAGCAATATCGTCTACAGAAATATTAAATACATTTTTCATTAAATTGATTTCGTATTCTGGTAGGTTGTCCCATTTAACTGAAAACTTAATATCTGGAAGTTCCTTAAATGAATTAAAGAACTTATTAAGAATATCTAATTTATATGTATCTAATGTAGATACTTTCACTGGAATAGCCGGTTCATACATAGAAGCATCTATAGATGCTGGTTGATTATTTTCATTAAATCCTGTAACTATTGCCGGTTCATTAGTTGGTGCAACTATAAAATCTGATACAACATATTCTTGTTTAGATTCAACAGTTTTATTAAGGCTACTATTATTAAACATTGCATCATAATCAATAGTTTCAGTTCCAGTTACATTACCATTTTCATCATAAATTTTTTCATCCATTTGGATATATTCATTAGAAAATGTTTGTCCATCAATAAATTCTCCAGTTGATGTCTGTACTTGCATACCATCATCCATAAAATAAGCATCACGAACAAATATGGTTTGCCCTGTTCGTTTATTATACCATTTACCTGTTATTTGAGGAACTCCACTTGAAGGTCCGTCCATATAAACATTATTCATATTTTAAACTAATTCTTATATATAATTAATTTTAAAATAGAAATTCAATATATAAAATTTTAAAACTTTTATTTATTATTTTCAATAATTTGATTCTTTTCTTCTTCAGACGCATTCATATACTCTTCTAGTATATTTTTTACCACATCAAGACTTTCGTTAAAATACATATACTCAATATTATCAAGGTAATTAATTAATAATGCTGTATCATTTATATCTGATAATTCTTTAATATTATTAATATTTTCGTCTAACCAAATAATTATTGAATCGCTTAATTTCTTTTCAGGTATATTTAACAATCCTTTAATAGACATAATAAATATATCTTTATTATAAAACTCATCAATTGATATACCTGTATGAATATTGTTTTTATCTGTTAGACAATATAATAATGCGTTATTCTTATAAGATAATAAAACATCTTTGACTTCATAATATTCAGTATAAGGAATCGTAATATCAGTATCTGTTATAAATGATATAGCAATATTTAAGTCGAATTTTTCACTTAAATACTCTGCTAATTCGTATTTCTTAATATCTCTTGAATCTGTAGATACTATAATAATTTTTTTCATACTAAATAGATATATAAAAATTGTTTAAATAAAAATAACAATTTATTTTTAATTATATATAAAATGTAATTTAATTTAATATGTTAAAACCTTTATTACGCACAATACCGAACTTATCTGGGAATGTTAAATTATGCTGTACTTTAATTGATTTTAATAAATTATCGAAAGACTCTTATGAATCAAATATTAGAGGTGCAGTATTAAATCCTTTATCTCATACATTATATCAAAAGAATATTAATGTTAGTCTGCTTAATTCATCATACGAATATGACTTACAGAAATTTTATACTGCTTATTCAGATAATTTCTTTAACTCATGTTTTGAGTATGATAATGAAGATATAATGAAATTAGATAGAACTTCAGATATGTATTTACGTAATACAGATTTTGAATATGGCGTTAAACGTGTGTCATACGAAAAATCAGGAAATCAATTAGCATTCTTTGCACCTATTTATATAGATAATATTAATGATATACCAGATTATTTTGAAATTAAATTACGTTTACAAACACCATATAATATTATAGATAAAACTCTAAGAGTAAATATCGGTATTAATAAAGATTCTAAATACAATTATATATATAAGTACTTATCAAAATATACTAATAATATTAATGATAATGTTGCTTATATGGATAATGATAATAAAACAGTAACTTATTATGGTATTGATTTAATAAATGGAGGTTTTACTAAAAAAACAGGCTCTACAATTAAATCATTATTTGATATAAAAATGCCTATTCAAATGTTTGATAGAACTCTAATGGAAGGTTTTAGTTTTAATCAAATATGTATGAAACAAATAATACCATTAGCATTTTATTTTAGTCCAGATGATGTGCTAGTTGATTATGAAAAAGAATTATATAAATATGCTACAGTAAATGTATCTGGAAATTATTATAAAGATGGTAATAAAATAGATACTTATGATTTTGATTTTGATTATATATCTTGTACTCATAATATATATCAAATGAACTATATGAATGGTTGTATGACTGATGGTAAAGGTTATTTAGATAATTTAATGAATTTAGGTTTTCCTGGATTTGAAGAAGAAAATATCTTACAATATACATTTACTAATAAAGTATCAACATCATTCTGCAAATGGAAATTAAAGTATTCACCAGATGAACACCCTTATATAACTAATATGTCTTGGGTATATTCTAAAAATCAAAATTCTAATTATAAATATCGTGAGTTTCCAACAAGTTTCTTATCTATGTCAGCATATGCTACAGTTAATAATGGTAATTACGATATGAGATTCCCTATTGGTGACGATAAATTGTTATATGATAAATATAATAGTAGAAGCGATGAAAAATACAAATCTATTATAGATAATTATTGTTTATCTTGGTTTGATACTGTTAACGATATAAATATTAACGATAATAATATTTTAGAAGAATTTAAAAATCGTATATTAAATAATGTAGAATTTACTAAAGTAAATGATGGATATGTATATCATAAAGGTATATTATATAATTTCAATGATATATATAATAAAATAATTAATTTTAAAGAAGAAGATAAAATTGATTATTTTAGTATGATAGTAAATGTTGATACAACTAATATTTTTTCAGAAGAATATATAAAAGAAAACTTAAAATTTGCTTCATTTAATTTAGCAGATAAAACTCCATTAAATGTCTTTTATAATAAAAATGTAAAAAATGAATTATTAAATGTTAATCCAAATACAGTTAATAAAAACTTATCATTTAATAATGTTTATAAAAAGAAAGAAAATATTGGAGATTATTTATCATATTTACAAGAACATAATAATGAATCATCATTTATAGATGCTGCATCTATAGGTATTGATTTATATAAAGAAAACTCTGTAGTTAAAGTATCTGATAATATTGGCTTAACAATGTTATCAATGTTATCAGTAATGAATATAGATAATTTAGATAGTAGAAAATATTTTTTAGATTTTTATATAGATGATGCTATATGTTATTTATTTGATAGTTTAAATGATTATCATAATTTTATTAATGATGCTAATTACCAAGCATTTAAGGATATTATATATTTACAATTAACAAATAAAAACGGAAATAATTTACCATTTTTCTTTAAACCTAATTATGGATACGAATTATATGAATTATTACCAGTTTATAAAGCACAAGAATATATTGATTCTAACGGTAGAATATTAAAATGCTTTTATCGTAAATACCCTGTCTTTATTAATGATAGCTTACATAATAAGTATGGTCATTTATTTAAAAAAGAAGATATCGAGAAATTAGGTAATAATAATGTTTATATAAATAGTTCATTTAATATATTTAATCCTACTAAACTAGATTTTACAGATAACGTCGATAGTATTAACGCTATAAATAATTTATCTAATGCGATAGATACATATTATCATTCTTTATATTATAAAAGTTATTTTGTTAATGGCAAAGTGATACCTAATAATAACGATGATGCATATATTTCAGATATTACTAATTGTATAAGAAAATATATAACAAGTGATATAAATAATGATTTAAACATTAATGAAATTAAAAAAGAAGGTTCTGTTACTAAAACTTTTAGTGATAATGTAAGTAACTTATTTAATAAAATTTTAAGTGTTTTAAATAACTTAGTTAGTCCAGAAAATATTAAATCAAAATACTTATATTACCCATGTAAAGATTATATGAATAATACTGTAGGCAAAAATATTGCCTATAAAATTAATTATAATTATAATGAGTATTCAAATGATTTAGTATATGAAAAATATTCTGGTAAAATGGATAACAATGTATTATATGTACACCCTTATAATATAGTTGATAAAGATAAAAATAATGTAATTAATATATCAAGCTTAGCAAATAAAGGTATTTTTGGTAATGTAGAAAATAATGTGGATGAATTGATTAATGATTTCCAATCAAATGAAAATAACTTTATTAAATTTTATGGTAAAGTATTAAATACTTTCCATTTTACTAGTTTACTTAATAAGAATATATCTAGTTATAGAATTATTCCTGATACTATATTACAATATTTATATGGTGATGATGTATTATATAATGAAAATACTTTTATTAAACGTTTCTATAAACAATATAAAGTAGTATATAGAAATAATAATGGATATAACGAAATCAAATATCTTTATGAATTAATAGAAGACCCTTATGAATTTTATAAAACTTTAGCTTATGATTATGAAAAAAATATGTTCTATATTAAAAAATCAGATAACACTATAGATTTATTTAATATTGTTGAAAAAACTGCTTATATAAAAATGAATAAATCTATATATGACTTTACAAATATAGAAGGTAATATTAAAAATAAACAATACCAAGATATGTATGTTTATCGCCCTATATTAGATATAGAATTTGATAATAAGTATGGTAATTTTTATAAAATGACATTTATAGAAAATATAAATGAAAATTGTATATTAGAAGATACAGATTCAATGTTATATCATTGCTTTAATGAAAAACATATTCAAGAAAGAAATGAAACAGTATTTTATTCAAATTTAATATTAGATAATATTAATTCTGTAACTTATATAAAAAATAATAATATAGATACTGAAACATATTATAGATATAATCAAAATAGTAGTATGCTATATATAGAATTAAAAAATAACGAAATATTAAATAAATTAAATAATAATATTTTACCTTTTGGATTTAACTTATATGATAATTTAAATAATGATTCAGTTGTTTCAGTTTATTCATCAAATACAAATATTAATGAATTTAATTCAAACAATATTAATATTGTAGATATTGATGGTATACGTTATGGGTTCTATTTATTAAATATAAAATTAGATAATACTTATAATTCATTTAATATATATGGTATGATAGATGAATCAAGTAAGTTCTCTAATTATGAAAATATTAACCAAATTAATTTACTTAAATTTATAAACATTATTAATAATAGAATTATTTCTCAAGATAAAAAATATTTAAGTGATATATTTGGTCAGTTATGTCCATTCTTAAATATAGATTTATTTTATTATTTAGATTCAATATCTACAGTAATTAAACCTACTAAATTTAGTTTATCTGAATTATATAAAATAACAAAATACAATAATGATAATAATTCTAAAGAACAATCATTAATATTCTTACCTCAAAGTTTATATACAGTTAAAAAACAAGTATTACAACGTTATACAAATAGTATAACACCTTATATAAAGAAAACATATTGTATTGATAACTTATTTTATTTAAAATTAAAAGAAATAAATGCTAGTATTCTAGAGACAGGTAAGTATCGTAGTATAGGTGATTATTGTATGTATAATAGATTGTCTTTTATAGATAAGTTTGAAAATTATAATATTTATAATAGTAATTCAACTTTAGTAACTGATACTTATAAACCTTTGGAAATAAAATATTATAATGATAATACTTATATAAACTTAGAAAAAGAATTTTCATACTCATTAAATAAACTATATATTTATGATGAAATTTTAAAATTACAATCAGAAGATAATACACTAGATATATTTAGCAAATACATTTTAAAGTATATTCCTACTTTAAAAAATGAAGAAATTTTATTTTTATATAAGAAGTATAAGCATACATATAATATAGAATACCAACGTGTTTCTATAGATAATGTTAATAAATTATACAAATTAACTTATAAATTTACTCTATACTAAGAAAAGAAATATTATGGGATTACAAACAATTAATACAATCCAATCAGGAATTAATAGTAACTATTCAGATAGATATATTAAACAAGCTTTAGCTAACTTAGGTCAACGTACTGGGGCTAAAGGGGATAGTATCATAAATAGTTCTTTTAAATTAAAAGATTTACTACCTATAGAATCAAATAGCTATATGGTAGCAACATATATTAATAATGATAAAATTAAATTACAAGATTCATCTAATGAAAATAATTATTGTGAATTATCTTCTATTAGTGAAGTGACTAATGTATTAATTAGATTATTAGAATCTGTACCAAGTCAACAATCTTCTAATAATATTAAACAATTAGCTGATGTTAAAATATTAAAAAATCCTGATTCTTATTTCTTTATTGGTAAATGTATAGATACTAGTGATTTCTTAGATAGTATAATTTGTTTTGAATTTTCTGAAGAAACAGAACAATTAATAAATGGTATTGTTATTGTACCTAAATCTAGTAATATTTCTTATTATGAATTTAAAAATATAGATAATAATATTATAATTGTAAATAATAAAGTTACAAATATTATTTCTGCTTCTGATATAGATAGTATTTATAGTATAATTATAACATTATCGTCAATTGATAATATAGTTGAAGAATTACAAGAAGGTGTAACAGTAAGTACTACAGATATATTATCATCTGAAGAACAAGAACCTATAATAAATAAATTAAAATATTATACATTAAATTTCCCTAAATATGTTAAATCTTCTTTTAACAATATTGTTTATTATGAAAATGATTCATATGATGGATTAAAGAAAAGTATAGTATTTAAATTTATTGATGAAGTATTTAATAATTCAGGTTATCCTATTGAAAGTGGAAAATCTGTATTTATAATGTATTTCCCAAAAGAAACTGAGTTCTTTTATATAATTAATGAAAATACTAGAGCTATATATTTTAGCTATGATATTTCAGTATATTATAATACAAAACTAAAAGCCAATACAAATATTGATAATGAACTTAATGAAGAATTAAAAAATCATATTGTTTCTGGACATAATTCGCAAAACAAAATATCTATATATAAATTTATTGTTAGTTATATTAATGAAGATAAATATATAGATAATATTGTTGTTAATAAAGTTCAAACTCTTCCATTTATTCAAGAAAATAAAGAAACAGAAGAAAATGTTTGGGTATTAAATGACGTTGAAACAGATATACCTGCAACAGGTGAAGATGCTGGTAACCCAAATATTATGATGTTATCATTTACTAAACAAAACGATAATAGTCAAGTACAAATATTACATACTTATGATGATCATAGTTTTAAAGAAACTATCGAAGAATATTATAAAAATAATTCTAGTTTAGTTGAATGTTCTTTTGATTATGACTCTGATTTTTTAGTTAATGTTAACAATAAATCATCATTTGAATTTAAAATAAATTTACCAGATATAAACTCACTATTAAATAAAAACTTCCATTATGGTAAAATTATTAAAAATACATTACTATGGACATTTGTTGATTTAAAATATAGTACAACAACAATATCTATAGAAAATGAAGCAACTGGAGAAATTACTAATTATACATTAAATGAATTAGTTCACGGTGTTGATACTAATGGTAATGATCCTGGTAAATCATCATTTATTACTGTATTTTGGCAAGTTGTAAAAAATGATAATGGTACTTATTCTTGGAAATTTATACCTAATTATTTATTTAGTAAAACTGGAAGTGATAAAGATTTACCAGCATTAGATTTATCTTCTATGATGGGTTTAAAAGATATGATTAACTATTATCTTAATAATCTTTATGAACCTGATAAGTTTTTACATAGCTGGTTAGTATTTGATCCTATTTTTACATCTGAAAAACAAACAGGTATTTCTCCTGAAGAATCATTACAAAAAACATTCTACCCATTATTTAAAGTAGATGCTTCAAATTATTATGATTCAAATCCAATACCAGGAAGTGATCTTTATAATAACAATCTAAATATTGTTCCAAAATTTTTAAAACAAAAACAAAATAATACAACAATTATTGATTTTGATAATAGTGGTCAATCATTAATTGAAAACATCAATGATATTGATGTAAATGATAATTACTTTACTATAAATAGTAATAACGAAGTTTCATCAGTATCAAAATTAAATAATGGTGATTATGTTCCTAATTCTACTGAAACAGATGTATACCCTATGTTTGATTTTAGAGAAGTATTAACATTTAATCAAACTCTTATTAATAGATTAGATATAGTATCTTTTGATGAAAATAAGAAAGCTTACCATGCTTTTATCGGTCATGATTCAGAAACAGACCCAAGTATATTAACAATTGGTACGTCTGATAAAAACAAAAATATGGCAAACTCTCAAACATTGCCAGATAATAACTTTGCGACATACGACCGTATTTGTGTTGATATGCCATTAAATGAAACAGAAGATGCTAAATTTGAAAAACTTATTATAAATAAAGATTCAAATGGTAATTACTTTAGTATTGTTACTATAGATAGAAATAATACTGATTATATTCAAAATGAAATATCTTGTGAAATACCTGCTACAAAATATATGGAAAAATTAACAGTAGGTAGAAAACTATTTTTTGCTTCACGATATGTTAGACAATTTGAACATTTAGTAATAGATAATCAAGAAAATATAACTTGTGAAGTTATCAATAATACTGATGAAGATACTGAACATGGACATGAAACACTTTGTGCAGGATGTTCTAATAATACTTTTGGATATGAAAGATTATCATTTATATTATATTTTGATAAAGTAGATAATGATTATAGAGTTTCATTAAGACATTGTGAACAAATTATATCATCATCAAATTATATATTAGGACCAACAATAGATACTGGTACAATTGATATACCATTAGGCATTACTTTAGTAAGTAAGCCTACTGAAAGTTCTTGTGTAAAATTACGTTATTATATTAAAAAAGATTTCCAAGAATCTTCAGGAAACTTCAGTAATTATTTTGATTCTGATGGTATATTTAATAATGTAAAACTTAAATTTTCATATTCACCTTATTTAAAATATGGTGATAGTATGACTCATTCTTTAAATACAAGTTTATTAACAGATAATGAAATACATACAGAAAAATTTTATGGTATAGAAGATTTTTATTATATAGAATTCAATATACCTTTCAATAATTATAATACTATTTATTTCGTATCTGGAAGTGAATCTAATGGATATTCTCCTAATGAATTTATAAATATTAATTGTGAAGAACCACATAATGTTTCTGGTAATATTGAATCATTAATAAAAGAACTAAAAGATATTACAGATAATACACAAACACCAGAAGGTAGAATTATTAGAACAATACCATCAACTAAAGGTAAAGGTATATTCTGTAACTTATTTGCTAAAAACAAAAATATTTTAAATGCTTCAAGTTTAAGATTACCATTAACAATAGAAGAATTTTCATATTATAATATGTTTAATGATTGTGAAAATTTAATTAGTGCTCCATCATTAAACTCTACACAAGTACGTCCATTCTGCTATTGTGGTATGTTTAACAATTGTAAAAACTTACTTTATGCTCCTGAATTAAACTCAGAAGATATAGATATTTGCTGTTATGAAAATATGTTTTATAATTGTGAATCTATTACTACAATGCCTCAGTTAAAATCAAATAAGATTGCACCTTGGTGTTACGTTGATATGTTTAGAGGATGCTCATTATTAGAAGATATTAATATTAAACATACATATTTAGAAACAGATAACGCAATATTAAATTCATTTTATTCAACATATTATAATATAGTAGAAAAAGATGGAAATACGACTATTGAAGAAAATGATTTAGGTAAATTTTATTCTCATGAAACTACCTTAATATCTGATAGTATAATATTTATAGGAACTAATCCTATTGATTTTTGTCAATCACCATTTAAAGGTACATTCCAAGAATGTAGTTCATTAAAAGATTTAAGTCATATTAAAATTAGTGTTGATAATACAATAAATAGTAATTTAATTAATACATATAAAACATCAGATAGTATTTGGAATGTATTTGATAGAATGTTTAGAGATTGTTTATCATTAGAAAAAATACCAACATTACAAAAAACAAAAATTTCTCGTGGTGATTTTAGTAATGTATTTAATGGTTGTGTTAGTTTAAAAGAAGCTACATTACCTGGATTTATTGAAAATACTAGTTTTTCATTCTATAATATACCCGGAATAGCTAATATATATAATGGTACTTTTGATAGATGTGTAAGCTTAGAAAAAATAAATGGTTTTTACCCAAACTTAACAACTGTTAGTAAAGGATATTACGATATGTTTAAATATTGCGTATCATTAAAAGAAATATGTGAATTAAACATTAGTCCAGTAGAACAATCTTATGTTAATATGTTCTATGGTTGTAAATCATTAACTAGTGCAGTTCTTAAATTTAATGAAGTTGGACAACAAGGTTCAGGAGATGTATTAGGTAGTTGTTGTCAAATGTTTAAAAATTGTTCTAATTTAAATAATGTTGAAGTTGAATTTATTGATTGGAATAATAAATATAAAGATGCAGATGTAGATTTAATTATAACTAATGATAATAATATTTTACCTATTTTACCAACATATAATTGGATGGATAATGTTGCTGAAGATGGTACATTTGTATGTTATACTCAATTACCACATTCAACAGAATATTTAAATAATCCTACTTTTATACCTTGGGGTAAAGTATCATTAAGACCTGATAAAAATAATTATTTCTTTATTGATGTTATTAATAAAGAAAAAGAAATTAAACAAATTGAAATAGACTTTATTAAAATAGAGTCAGATATTGAAAACACATTAGAATTAAATGGTAATTTACAATATTTTATAATGAACACAGATGAAACCGGTGATTGTAATTATTGTTATAATTCTGGATCAGAAAGTGGATTTACTATTTCTGGTGAAAGTGGTACAGTAGAAAATATTTTTGATGGGCCATGGTTTAAACTATCAAATAATAAAATTACTATTGTTGATGTAGAAAATAGTGAAATTGAAAATGCTTATAATATTTCAATATTTGGTGAAAAAATAAGAATTTACTTTAAATATAATTCTGACACAATATCTACTTTACCATTTGGCCATAAAATTAATGTAAATCTTTATAAAGGTGTAGAAAATTCTATAGGAATTGTAGAGCCTGTTATAATAAATAGTGATGATCAAAATATAATAAATAATTATCATTTCCATATTGGTGGTGACATTGTAACACTTTTAAAATCTAAAAAATATAATTATATAACAGATAAATTACCTAATAATGCGTTTGAATCATTATTTGAAAGTAATTATTTATTAACAACAGCTGAAGAATTAAAATTACCTGAATATACTATTAGTGATAGTTGTTATGAATCTATGTTCGCAGCATGTATAAATTTAATAGTTGGACCATTAATTAAATGTAAGTCTACAGCTAATAGTTGTTATGAAAGTATGTTTAATGGTTGTAAATCATTTAAATCATTAGCAAGATTAGAAAATCAAAAATATTCATTACCTGCTGAGTTATTATCTGATTCATGTTATTATGGTATGTTTAGTGGTTGTTCTAGTTTAACTGAAGCTCCAGAACTTCCAGCAAAAGAAACAAAACCTAGTTGTTATGGTAGTATGTTCTTTGGTTGTACTAACCTAGCTACTGCTCCAGAACTTCCTTCAATGAAAACAGAAAATGGATGTTATGCAGATATGTTTGCTTATTGTAGTAGTTTAATTAAAACACCAGAACTTCCAGCAACAGAACTTGGACCAGCTTGTTATCAAAGAATGTTTAATTATTGTATTAACTTAAAAGAAGTTTCTAATTTACCATCAACTACATTAGTCGATTATTGTTACTATGATATGTTTTATGGCTGTACTAGTTTAGAAGTCGCTCCTGAAATAAGTGCTACAATATTAAGTGAAGATTGTTGTGGATATATGTTTGCTTATTGTACTAGTTTAACTGAAACACCTTCATTAGAAGTTACTTCATTAGCAAATCTTTGTTATAGCAATATGTTCTGTGGATGTGAAAATTTAAATAAAATAACTTTAAATTGTAAAATAGATAATGTTGATGTTAGTTTATCTGATTTTAAAAATATGAGTGAAACAAATTCATATACTTATAACTGGGTAGAAGGAGTTTTAACAGAAGAAGGTCAATTTATATATAATGGAGAAAATATAGTTGAAGATTCAAGTTATGGTAGAGAATATTATAATGATAACTTAATACCTGAAAAATGGTATAAAAATCCACCTAGAAAATATTTATATATTGAACCTATTGAAGAAGGTGAAACAACAATTTCTATAAATACTGATAGAACAAGTATTAAATATTACGTAGATACTAATAAAGAATTATTTAATACAACTAATAATGGTGAAGATCCTATAAAAATTACAAATTGGCAATCATATTCTTCAGGACAAACAATAAATTGTAATACTGGTAGTGTTGTTTACTTTGCTTATATTAATGGAACAGCTGAATTATCAGATAAATTTGGTACGTTTAATGTAAATAATAAATTTAATGTTGGTGGTGATATATTAACAATATATAGCGCTGACGTAAGCAAAACTCAATTAAACGTAGATAGTGCATTTAAAGAGCTATTTGATAGTAGTAAAGTAGTTGATGCTTCTAAATTAATATTACCTGATAATACATGTGAGGGTTGTTACGCACATATGTTTAATAATTGTAATAATTTAGAACATACACCTGAATTACCGGCAACAGTATTAAATTATAAATGTTATGATAGTATGTTTGAAGGTTGTTCAAGTTTAAGTAGTACTCCTGATTTATCGAATGTAACAATAATTGAACAAGAGGCTTGTACAGCAATGTTTAATAGTTGTACAAGTTTAACAAATATTTCAGATTTATCAAGTATTAATAAAATTGGTCTTAAAGGATGTAATGAAATGTTTACTAACTGCTCTAGTTTAGTTGATATATCTCAATGTTCATTAGGTAATGATAATACTGAATTATCTACAGAAGCTTGTTATGGTATGTTTAAACAATGTTCTTCTTTAGTTCACCCTATAAATTTACCTATAAAAACATTAGTTAATGGATGTTATAATAATATGTTTGAAAATTGTTCAAGTTTAATGAGTTTAAATGTTGGATTTGAACAATGGAACGATAATAATACATCTTATTGGGTAGTCGGCGTTAATACTTATGATGGAGAATTTATTGGTCCAGAAAGTTTAGGAATTTATATTCAATCTAATTATAACAATAATCGAATACCTACTTATTGGCGGAAAGAACCAGAATATTTAACATTTGAAACAACAGAAGACTGTGAAATATATATTAAATGTGAAGATTCTTCTGGAGATCCTATGGGTGATTTTGATCCAAATTTACAATATAAAATAGTTAATGAAGATGGTACATCCGAAGAATTTAGTAATTATCTATTTACATATCCTAATTCTACTACTGGAGAGGGTGAACGTATAGCGTTAAAACCTGGTCAAAAACTTAATTTTGTATCTAAAAATACTGATCTAAACAATTGTAAATTTAGTATACCAAGTATTGATGATTATTCAAATGGTAGATATTTTACGTTCTGTACAATATATAATAGTACAAAACCAGATTTAACAGTTTCTGGTAATATTAATAGTTTAGTATATAAAGACTTTAATAATATTACTAATAGTGATTATAATATAAAGCCATCATCATTTATTTATTTATTTGCAGATAATAATACTATTAAAAATGTAAATAAAGATTTTCTAAAATATGTACCATTATCTGATAGTTGTTATGAATCTATGTTTTATAATTGCACTAGCTTAATAACACCACCTAAATTATCTTCAAAAACATTAGCAAGTAATTGTTATAATAGTATGTTTAAAGGTTGTACTAATTTAACTACTCTACCTGAATTACCAGCAACAACATTAACTGATAATTGCTATAAATCTATGTTTGAAGGTTGTACTAATCTGACGGTAGCACCTTCATTACCAGCTAAAAAATTAGCAGTTAGTTGTTATCAAAGTATGTTCGCTGGTTGTACTAATCTGATGGTAGCACCTTCATTACCAGCTACAACATTAGCCGATAGATGCTATAGTTATATGTTCTCTGGTTGTACTAATCTGAAGCCAGCACCTTCATTACCAGCAACAATATTATATGAATATTGTTATCAAGGTATGTTTTTTAGTTGTACTAGTTTAATTACTGCACCTGAATTACTATCTGAAATATTAGTTAAAGGTTGTTATTCTGATATGTTCTGCTACTGTAATAATTTAAATTATATTAAAGTTGATTTTACAGATTGGAATGAAGATAATTATAATTCTTTCGGAAAACCTACACTTAACTGGGTTCAAGGTGTAGCAGAAGAAGGTACTTTTGAATGTCCAAAAGAACTAATCATTAAAACAAATACTTCAAATATACCTCCATATAATTGGGAAGTAATTACATTTTAAATTAGATATTATTTAAACTTACACCAGAGTATTTTGTTTATTTTACTATAGTATACATGTCAGAGAAAAGAAAATCAATCCTGGTTAGTTTAAACACTATCCTGGTTTATTCTAGATAATTAAATATAATAAAAAATTTATTATTAATAAAAATATAAAATATATTTAAAAATGAAAAGCTTATTAACTTATTTAGTTGAATCATATGAAATATCTGAAAAAATGATAAATACATCAGTATTCAACAACAATAATAAAGAACATAAACAACTTCGAGAAGAAATTGAAAATAGAATAAAAAAAGAAGGGCCAAATTGTAATCTTAATAATATAGATGTTTCAAAAATAACAACTATGAAAGGATTATTTGCGGAACTTAATTTTGATGGTGATATATCTGATTGGGATGTGTCAAATGTAGAAGATATGACAGCAATGTTTCAAGATTCTACTTTCACCGGAAAAAATACTGATTTTTCAAATTGGAACGTATCTAATGTAACAAATATGAATTGGATGTTTAAAGGCTCTAAATTTAATGGTGATATATCTGAGTGGGATGTTTCTAATGTTAAAAATATGATGGGTATGTTTGAAGGAACTAAATTTAATGGTGATATATCTGGTTGGGATGTTTCAAACGTAAAACTTATGAAATTTATGTTTTCTAAATCAACTTTTAATCAAGATATTTCTTCTTGGAAAGTTGGTAATAAACCAGTAGATATGTCATATATGTTTAGTGATTCACTATTTAACAAAAATATATCTAACTGGAAACTTAAAGATTTTTGTGAAGTAAAAAATATGTTTAAAGGTTGCGATATAAAAGAAGAATATAAACCATTTATAGGTGATAAAAGAGTTAGTTAAACTATTTTAAAGTATAACATTTTAGAGGGACTATATTAGTTCCTCTTTTTTATTGTAAAAATTATTATTATATAAAGAAATAATTTATTTAATAACATATTTAATTATGGCAAAGAAAAAATTTATTAATCAATTGTATAGAAAAAATAAAAGTAGTAAGGTTACTAGTAAAATGCTTCAAGAACAATCTGTTAATGCTATATTAGCAGATAGCGAAAACCGTACTCTTTGGATTAATGGTAGCCCTTATGGCAATGCATACGTTAAACCAGATACAAATAATGAATATGATAGATTAGATCCTTCTGATAACCATATATATGGTCCTATTCATGCAGAGATATTTAATGATTTTGATACTAATACTGCTGAAGGAGATTATTCACATGCTGAAGGTAAAGGTACTCAAACTTATAATGAAGGCGAACATGCTGAAGGAAAATATAATTATTCTATTGAATCAGAATCTATTGAAATAGACGAATTAGATACTGATGCAAAAAAATCTAAAGGAACAATAAGTACTATTGGTATTGGTACAAATGAAGAACATAGAAAAAATGCCTTTAGAGTAGATAATACTGGTGAAGTATATATAGTTGGTGTTGAATCAACATTACCTGATGGTAGAAAAGTTTCATATGACCCTTGTACTTATGATGGTACAAAGAAAACAGTTGAAACTCGTTCATTACAAGAAGTTATTCAAGGATTAGGTACAATGCAAGAAGTAACTTATGGAGAACTACGTACTTTAATTGATAATAGTAGACTTATACCTGGTATGCAGTATAGAATTACTGACTATACAAATAAATTTAATAATATATATAATAAAACTTTTGCTGGTAATAAATTTGATATTATAGTTGTTGCCGATTCCACAGATACATTAAATAAAAATGCTAGAGCATGTCATCATGATTTTGAAAATGAATTAAAAGATTTAGTAAATAAAGAAATTAATATAAATGCTTACCCTGTTACTTTTGGTGATTTTTATAATAAATATTATAAATTAAATAATAATGATAGATTAGATATTATCAGTAACATAATATATGGTAATGAAAATCCTGATAATAAAGAAATATATACTATATATTATAAAATATATAATGAAATAATAGATGACGCAAATAAAATAGAAACTAATAAAAGTTATTTTATTAATTCAGATATTGAATCTTGGAAAATTATTTATAATACAGAGCCAGATAGTGATTATAATATTTTTGATAATTCATTTTATAATGAAAAAATAATTATAAATATTGGATTTATTGATGATAATGGAAACTTATTTAGATATTTATGTGAATATTCATATTTAACAGATATATATTATTCCTTAGGAGATACTGAATATAAATATAAATGGGTATTAAATAAAGTACAACAATTAACAGGTACTAATAGTGAAAATATTTCTTATTTTGACGAAGAAGCAGTAAATAAACCTTATATTACTGATGTTAGTGGTTTAATAAATAACGTTGAAAATGTAGATGAAATTTATGACAATACAATTGGATTATACTTATTAACATCATCTAAATATCCATCAAATGAAAATAGAGGTGAATTTTTGTTTGTTTCTAATACAAAAGAAGGTAAAAATACTATTCAAAAATATCCTTATATAGAAGACTATAAAGATAATAATTTAAAATATAATGATGTTTTATTATTTAGTGCTACAACAGAAATTAATGGTAATAATAATGATTATTATTTTTTATATAATGGTCAAGAAGGAGATAATTATACATGGTATATAGTTGAAAATATAGATGATACTAATGATAAAAAAATAGTATTACCTGGAGAGTACGCATATGAATCTAGTAATTGGAAAAAACAAGAATTTTCAGATAATAATGGAAAATATTATGTATTATTAAAACTTAATACTTTTACTCCTTATCCTTCATTATTTAGTGATATATCAAACTATGAAATATATAAAGAATATATTAGTTATGATAAGAATAATAGTGAAAAATCAAATATAAATAATTTTGGTATATGTGAAAAGGATGGAAATTCAGAATATATGTTTTTCTATCAAGAAAATATTCATATTGAGTTAACTGATAAAATATTTGAATATAAAGATAGTAATATAAAATATTATTGTGCTATTTGGGAAAGTGAAAAATTACCTAATTTTATTATTATTACCAACCCTGTTAAAACTATTGAAGAAACAAAAGAGTTTAAAGATTTAAAAATTAACGGTAATATAAAGTTTTTAGATGAAAACACTAATTGGGAAAATAATTATCAAATAATTAATATTACAAAAGAAACATTAAATTTATCAGATTTTGAAGGTATTTTATATAATAAAATTATTATGAAAAATACTGAAGAAACACCTATTAGTTTTTCAGATATAAATAATCCTACAGGTAAAAAAATAGAACCATTTGATAAAAATGAAATAACTGTAACATTTAGTTTATATGATAATTATTATATAAAAGAAAATAATGAAAGTTTATATAAAACTATAAATAATCAACAAACATTAAAATATTCAAATTCAGATAATCTTGGTTTCGAAATATTGGTTGATACTACTAATTATAATAATATAATATATTATGTTGATTATATTTCTAGAGGTGTTACTTATACAAACGATGATGTTTTTAAATTTTTTAGTAAAGAATATAATACAACAGGATATATATCTGAATTAATTGATGAATTTAATAATAAATCTAATTTTGATTTTAAAAATATTTTACTAAATAATAGATATTTATTTAGTAATAATACTAATGATTTATCTTTATCCAATTTAGTTAATAACAATAATATTTATATAGATAGTATATTTAATAGTGATAATTGTATTAATATTAAAAGTAATTCTAGTGATATAAATATTAATTTTAATACTATTAGTAGTGGTAAAATAGATATATTATGTAATTCATTAATAAATAATACAATATTTAATTCAGCTTTACAGTTATCAAATATTAATAATATAAAAAATAATAATATTGTAAATTGCAAATTCACTAGTGATACTGGTATTTTTTATGAATTATCAGATAATAAAATAATTAATTCGCATTTATTATTTTCTACAAATATACTAGATAGTATTAATATAAATGTAAAAAATAATATTATAAATAATGCATATAATTATATTGATGATACTAATGATAATATTTTACCATTAAAAATTAGTGATACTTATGAAAATAATGTTGTATATGATTACTATAAAAATAATGATAATATTCAATATTTTAAAGATGAATTATCTAATAACAATCAAAATAGAATAAAATTACCTAATATTCAAACATATAAAGTAGAAGAGAATGCGCAAACTATTTCTGAAGAATTAGGAGAAGGATCATCTGACACAACTAATACACTACCATATATTAGTATTATATCTGAAAATATATGTGGTAGTAATATAACATTATTAGATGGTTCAGATATTAATAATTTTGGTAAAGATAATGGTATAATAACTGATTATTATGTATATAAATCTAATGAAATTAACAAAGGTGCTTCAGGTCAATATTATGGATTTTCTATACAAAATAATGAAGATACTAATATTAATAATTATAGTATTAATATAAATACAACTGGAACACCTCAAGGTGATTTTAAAGCATTTAATTATTTATTCGACCCAGAATACGCAGATGATGAAATAAGTTGTAAAATTTATTTATATAAACATAATATCAATAATTATGATATTAGAAATTTAAAACCATCACATATAACTGGTATATTTAGTTTACAAGAAAAAGCTAATAATCTATATTTAGAAGGTAATCCTGGTAAAAATATATATTGGAAAGGTGATGGTACAGATAAAGTTCAAATTTCAAAAGGTAAAACTTTAAATATTAATAAAATACCAAAAGATGGTTGGTTATTGTCAGATAGTAATACTTATTATCAATATAATAATGGGGGTTTAGATAAATATATTAATAGTAAATATAGTTACATTACTAGTTCATCTAATAGTGATAATTATAAAGTGCTTGGTAATTTAGTTAAAGACTATACTGATGTATTTGAAAATAATGTAAAAATAAAAGCAAAAGCAAATAGTGGTATTATTTTAAGTGCACCTGCTTATTGTGGTAATAGAACAGGAGATTGGGACACAGTATATAAATGTCCAATGATAGAACCAACTAATAATGTAATATTAGGAAGTTCTAATGAAGTTAATATTAATGTTGGTAATAAAGATAATGTAATAGATAGTAATATAGTGTTTAATTTATATAAAAGTCAATTTAATCCGGAAGATAAATATTATTTATATATTAGATTTTTTTCTTATAGAGAAAATAGAGAAAACGAAGATAAAAAGTATAATGTAAACACATGTACTACTTCTCATTATAAAGATGATATGTATAATGTTACTATAAATGGTTCATCACTTTCAAAAAATATTAATAATTTGCAAACATTACCTAGTTGTATAATACCATTAGATATAACTAATATTATTAATAATGATGAAAATAATTTTGAATTTAATTTTAATATAGCGGAATTTGATTGTTTAATTAGTTCTATTAACAACATAGATAATAAATCCGTAAATAAAATAGAATTTAAGTTTTCAGCTAATTTTAATTTAAAACCTGTAAAACCTAAAGAATATCAAATAAATAAATTTTTAGATTTAGATTATGATAATATATCATCTAACTATGATAAAAATAATTTAATTAGATTTAATAACGATAATTTAATAATAAATTCAACAAATAATATATTTAATAATTTAATATCAACAAGTTCTACAGATTTTACATTTACTAAAAAAATTAATAAATCTTCATATGATAATTTTACGGAATTATTATCTTGTAAAAATAACAGTAATGAATACTTTTTTACTCAAGAAACAGATTTTATTTGGGGAAATAATTCTAAAGAAATAGATTTTGGTAATAATAAAATATCATATGAATTTACTAATAATGATTATAAAATTGAAATACACAAAGATAATACAAATTATAAGAAATTTACACCAAAAACAAATGGTATAGTAGATAAAGTTAATATTTTAAAAGATGATACATATACTACAGAAATTGACGGTGTATATCCATATTTTAATCCAAATAATCTAAATAATGGGGATTCTGTTCTTGTTACTGAGCAAAGTAGTTTAAATATAAATAATATTAATTTTAATATAGAACCTATAGAAGGTGATAATTCACCTCATCTTTGTTTCTTAACTAGTTTTTATAGAACACTTAGATATTCTTCAGATGTCTTTAACGTTAAATTTAGTTGTGATGTAGTAACTACATTAAAATTAAGTGAAGATGATAAAGATAATAAGACAATTAAAACAAATTATTCAACAGACTATATGGATATAGAATATGGCACAAGTTCATTTTGGCATCTTGCAGAAGATGATTGGAAATATTGTAGTGGATTATTTTATATAAATTTATTTAATATATTAAAACATGTAAGAATTAGAACACAATATAATATAAATGAATTTAGTATTAAATCAGTTAAATTTACAAATTTTAAAGTATACTTAAATTATTGGCAAGGTGGAGGACAAGACATTACTTGGATAGAAGTATCTAATATCCAACTTACATCAGGAGATAAATTACGTTCTTTAATGGGTATAATGAATAACTCACTGATTAGTGGATTTAATCATAAAACACTTAGCAGTAATGGTATGAGTTGTTATTCAGTATTATGTGGAAGTAAAGATAATATTGATAGTAATTTTAAAACTAATATTATAGATAAAAAAACTGATGAATATAAGATTAGACCAAAAATATCTGCTAGTTTAAGATATTATAAAGTTATCGTTAAAGCTAATACAATTTCTAGTAATACAACAAATGATATGTTAAATAATATTGTAATTTCTCATAATAATGGATTATCTGTGTGCAATATTCCAGATATATATAATATTGATGTATCAAACTTAAAAATAAATAATAGTTCAGTATCTTTAGTAAATATCCTTATTGAAGATAATAATAGCAATGAATTGAAATTATATAGTGGTGTATTATTTACATATTATTACGATAGTAAAATTAATTATAAATTTATGTATTTGGATGAAACTTTTAATATTACTACTAAAAAAATAGTAAAAAACGGTAATATATTTAAATTTAGTTCATAAGTATCTTATAATATTTTAATAAATTATTTCTTTTCTTTCATTTTTTAAATTCTAAGTCACTTATTTCTATATTATATAAAACATATATTTTATAGATTATGAGTGACTTAGTTATTTTAAATGATTTTGGTATTACACCTACAAAAAATTTTGTAGCAGCAGGGTATGATTTCTATGTACCTAATATTAAATTAAAAGATGAAAATGATACTGATGAAATTCATAAAATTTTAACAGAATTTTCTAAATCTTTTAAAACTTCTCTTGAAGAAATTTTAGATGTTACTGAAAAACTAAATCTTCAAATTTATGCAACAAATAAATTTAATAGAGATTTATCAAAATCTGAAATGTTAAATGTTGTACATTTATTTTACGCATTAACTCCACCAGATGATGTTGATTATTATTTAGAATCTGATGAGATTATTGAAGAAGCAGATGAAGATGTTATTTCTGAGGCTATTGAAGATTTTGTTGATGCTCGTTTAATTGAAGATTCAAAAGGAAATATTGGTATTAATATTTTCGCAGGAGATTATATTTTAATCAATTCAGGTATTAAAGTTGGTCTTCCTAAAGATACAGTAGGTATTTTCTTTAACAAATCAGGTAAAGGTAATCAAGGTTTTGATACAAGAGCATGTGTTGTTGATGAGGATTATGCAGGATATGTACATTTGTCAATGACTTTTGATAAACAATTAATTGACCCTGTAGAACTTTACTGTGGTGATAAATTATCTCAATTTATTGTATTACCTTTAGTAAAAACAGAAGTAAAAGAGGTATCAAAAGAAGATTTTGAAGAATTCCATAAAAACTCTCAACGAGGTTCAGATGGTTTCGGTAGTTCAGATATAAAACATTAGAATGTATATTTACATATAAACATTGAAATGGATAGGTTATTAAGTTAATCTATCCATTTTTTATTTTAGAAAGTTTTACCCGTTTTTTATTTTTAATTATATATACATTTACATATATAATAATTTATGGGACGTAGATTTGGACCAAGACAAGTAACAACACAAAATAAAGAGGAAAAACAAATAGAAAATTTATCTACTATTGTTGGTAATCTTAACGAAAGTATTGAAGAAAAACTAACTAATATAGAAAATATATTTGGTAAAGACTCTATTATATCTACAGCTATAGGACTTAATGTTAGTATAGAACATCATTTACATGTTATTTCTAATATGATTGTTGCTATAGCAGCATTATTATATGGTGAAAAAGGTGTAAAACCTGATGATAATTTTTCTTCCTTAGTAGGAAAAATGAAAGCATCTGAACAAATAAACAATCTAGTAAAAGAAGCTACTGAAAAACAAGAAAATATGGTAGATGAATCAAGTGGTCCAGAAGCTACAATAAATATTGTTATTTCAGGTATAGATAAAACAAATACAGAAGAATTAATAAGCTTTTTAGAAGTATTAAAACAAGTAAATGGTAGTAATATTGAAACTATTACTAATGTTGAAAATTTAATAAAAGCAATAGATAGTTTTAAATTAATTTCAGAAAAGGTAAGTGAAATAGATGCTTCAAAATTAAATAAAGCTTCTAAAGATATTATTGGATCTAACTTACCAAAACTATTTGAAATGTTTCAAGCTATATTAGGTATTCGTTTAAATTGGATAGAAGTAAAATTACTTAAAAAGAGTATAAGTAGATTAGCTGATTTAATAAAAGATGTATTTGGTGTTAATGGTAGTTTAGCAGATTTAAAAGTACATAAACCTGTAATTAATAGTTTAGAAAACGTAAAAACTGCTGTAGACTTACTTGGTAAAATAATAACTTCAATAAATTCTATACAAGAATTAGAATTTTCATTAGATGATAAATTTGTTGAAACATGTGTAGGACTTTCAGATAAACTTAAAGAAATTATTTCTAGGATGCAGCTTGATGAAAAAGAAACTAAAAAAGCACAAGAAGCATTTAAACCTATAGAAAGTATTTTTAAAGGGTTAGAAAATATTTGTATAGCCGCTACAGTTATAGGAATTCTAGCTATACCTGCAATGATAGGTATGTTCTTATTAATTCCTGTTTTAATGGTATTTAAAAAGTTTATTTTACCTAGATTAGCAGGTATGTCATTAGGTGATAAAGAAACAAAACTATCTTTTGAAGGCGCAGATAATTTAGGTAAACTACTACTTGTAATGACAGGTAGTTTATTAATTGGTGCTGTATTTATGGCTCTAGGATTAGCCGGTGAAGCATTTACATTCTTAATCTTCATGAGTTTATATTTAGTAATGGTATGTGCAGTAATGTCTATAATGGAAACATTAACAGAAAGTTCTGGAGATACTTTAGCAGGGTTTGCAACGTTAATATTTTCATTAACTTTATGTCTAATTATTGGTGCCATATTTATGATGTCAGGATTATGGGCAGAAGCTTTAAAATTTGGTGCAATACTGTCATTATTTACTATTATTATAGGATTCTCATTAAACTTTATTAGGGCTGTATCAGGTGATGCAAATATCGTTGGAGAGTTTGCTAAATTAATATTTTCATTAACTTTATGTCTAATTATTGGAGCACTATTCATGAAAATTGATGGTTTCTTTGAGAATGCTTTAATGTTTGGTGTATTATTAGCAGGGTTTGTCTTTTTAATAAGTATTAGTATCACTTTAATGGGTGCACTAGTTAAAAATGATAAAGTTACTGGTCAATTTGTTACTTTAATTTTAACTGTAGCAGGTATATTAATAATAGGTGCATTATTAATGTATATTGATGATTTTGGATTAAATGCTTTATTATTTGCTACTTTAGTTGTTGGATTTATTGCTGTAATAGGTGGAGCAGTAATTTTATTAACTAAATTCGCTAACGGAGGTGATAAACTAGTAATGATGTTATCTATAATGATAGGTGTTATAACATTTTCATTATTAATAGGTGCTTCATTTATGGCAGGTGGTTATGCCGGTCCAGCATTAGAATTTATAGGTTTAAGTGCATTATTAGTTATAACGTTTAGTGCTATAGCATTTGGTTTAAGTTATATTGCCGCTCCTATGCTTTTAGGTATTTTAGCAATGGGTGCTACAGCAGTAGTTATAATGCTAATAGGTATGTGTATTGGTAATATTAATGATATTATTAATGAAATTGGTGATTTTGATTCATTTAGTGAAGGTTTAATTGGTATATTAGGTTCTATATGGAGTATTGCATGGCGTATGACATTACTTGCACCACTAGCACCTCTTATACTTGCCGGTTCATTAGCTATGAGTGCAGTATCTATAACTGTCGATTCAATTGCTGATGCTATAGAATCTATATATGATGCTATGAAAAAATCTCCATCAAAAGAAAATATTGAAACTTTCTTTAAAGGTGCTGAAGCAATGTTTGATGGTGTACTTGATTTACCATTTGTTAAATTAACATTTGCTGCGCCAATGATAAAATCTATAGATTCTATTACAAAAGTTATAGGACGTATAGCAAGAACTATAGCAACTATATCTTCTTTAAAAGTTGCAACGTCATTTGATAGAGATGGAAACCCAACAAGTTTTGTTCAGCTAACTGACGATCATTTTGAAAATGCTAAAAAAAATATTAAGAATATAATTACCGGGATAGGTAAAACAATTATAGATATATATAATGGAAAAGACGAAGATGGTAATGATCACCCAGAGTGGAAAGAACTATTTAAAGTTCAATCTAATGGTTTATTTGGTTCAACAACAGTATTTGGTATGGTAACTACATCTATACGTTCTTTAGGTAGTATGTTATCTGGTATTGCTACTGGTATTTCTAATTTTGCTAGTATGCGTGTTGCAGATGACTGGGATAAAAATGGTAAACCTATACACTTTGTACCATTTAATTTTAAAACTGATGTAAAAAGTATGGGTGACTTCTTAAATATTTTATTAACTTCATTAGCTGGAACAATACAAAAAGTATATGAAACAAACCCTGCGTTATTTGAAAGTTCTAGTTGGTTTACTAGTGAAACTCCATTTAGTAAAGTAGTTAAAAGTACTACTGCAATAGGTGATATGTTATCTGGTATAACACAAGGTATTATTGATATAGCTAGTGGGCGAATACCTGATGAATGGGATCCAAAAACAAATAAGCCTACACATTGGATATCAGTTAATGAATATATTAAAGGCGGAGAAGGTAGTAAATTACAAGAATCAATAACTACTATTTGTTCAGCTTTATTAAACGCTGTTATTAAAGCATCAGAAAGTATAACAATGGATCCTGATGATATTAAAGATTTTACTGATAGTATTTTACCTGTTGCTGATTCAATAATTAAAGTATCTGATGCTATTAAAAAAGTGGCAGAAATTAAAATAGATGAAAATACCGGTAAAACAATACAAAAAATGATAGTATCTATCGTAACAGCATTTAATACTGAAGGTGAAGACGCATTAGGTGATGAACTTGAAAATTATATCTGGGATCATTCTATTGATGATGGCATTAGGGACTTTGCTAAGTTATTAGATAAAGATAGATTATCTACAATTTGCGATGGTATTAAATTATTAAATGATAATGTTAGTGAATTTGATAAAGTTAAAAATACAAAAGACTCAATAGCAAACTTTTCAGATTTAATAGAAAAATTAAGTGAAATTAATCCTGGTAAATTACAAAAATTATCAAAATTAGATAAAGCTTCAAATGGAGTTGCTAAGTTAGTTAAAGAAATTAATTCTATAGATGTTAATAAAACAGATAAATTTATTGAATTATCTAATGCTTTAGGAGAGTTATCTAGTAAAATGGAAGACATGGATAATGGTATTTTTACTATGTTAAATCAATTAAGTGATAAACTAAATGAAGCAGCAAAAATAATTGAACGTTCAGATGAATTACAAGATAAACGTATTAAATCTGTAAAAGAACAAGCTAAAGAAATATCTAAGTTAATTGATAAACCAATGAAACTAGAATTTAAATCAGAAGAACAAAATAGTTTAGGAGATAAATTTAAATCAATATTTAAAGCGAACGATAATAAAGAAGAAAATAAACAAGATAAACAAAAACAACAAGTTCAAAAAGAACAACCATCACAACAATATGATAATTCTTCTGAATTAACAAGTTTAGCTGGTACTGTTTCTGAAATCCAATCATTATTATATCAAATATTACAACAAAGAGGATAAAATATGTTAGCATTAAAAAGTAGATTTGATGGGTATAAATTAACATTACCAAAAGAATTTATACCAAACAGAATAGAAGAGAAATACGCAAATATATTATCAAAGAAACGAGGATTTATTAATAGTCCTATAGAGTTCTTAAATGAAACTATTCAAGCAGTAAATGTATTAGGGTTTGATGGTGCAGCAGTGATGCAACAACAATCATTTAGGGGTGAACCTGATCATAAACCTAATCGTATTCGTCAAAATGCGTTTTTATCTCCAAGTACAGATCACGCATATAGAAGTCCAAATACTATATTAGGATTAATGGATAAGACAATGCAAATTAAATTTAAGCATACATTAGGGTTCTTAAATTATTTTATGTTATTTGAAAGCTTTATGTATCTTTTTTCTCGTGATACTAAGTCAAATGAATTACCTAAATATATTGAATTGGAATTATTTGATGAAACTGGTTCTCGATATTCGTTAGTACGTTTTTATGACCCTATTATAGATGCTATGGATATGATAAGTTTTGATAATAGTAAACCTACTGCTAATTCAGATTTTTTTAATATAACATTAAAATATAATAACTTTGAATATATATCATTAAATGAAGATATGGAAGATTCAAACGGTGAAGTAAAATACTAAACTATAATTTTAAATAATATATGTAATTGTTCTATTTTAATTAATAAGATAGAACAATTTTATTTTAATATAAGAATATATGAAACAAAAATTACTAAAAGAAATTACAGATGCTGGAGGCGTTCTTTATGAAGGTGATTTTTCTAAATTAATAACTATAAGTGATGAATATTCAGATGATAAGTTATTTAATATTATAGAATACCTTGCACAAATGGGTTGGCTACTATCCAGCGTACATCATAAAAAAGATAAAACTTATTATTGGTTCCAATCTAAAAGAAAAATATATGCGAATCAATTAAGTAATCATGAATAGTCAATGGTATAGAGGATTGTTTGTTGGTATAGACCCTTCAATGAATAGTACAGGTATATGCGTTCAAGTATATGATTTCAGTATAAAAGACTTTATATATAAATTTTTTTATATAATAAAGAATGGCAAATTAACAAAGAAAGAAAAAGAAGCTGAACAAAAGAATTTAGATAAATTCTCTTATATATTAGTTAATAGAATTAAAGATTCTACTGTTTCAAATAATGAACAAGAACTAAATAAACTAAGTTACTTTAATGATGTTACTGATTCTATTAAAGAAATAATTAAGAAAATTTGTATATTATATAATTGTGATATTTGTTATGTTTGTTTAGAAGGTATTTCTTATGGTTCATCTATTAAAACACGCTCGATATTTGATTTAACAGGTTTAAATTATTTAATAAGATATAAATTATATAATAAATCATTTGGATATGTTAATGAATTATATATAGGTACACCACAAGAAATTAAGAAATTTAGTGTTGGTATGGGTAATGCTAATAAAGATTTATTAATACAAACATTTAAAGCGATATATCCTGATTTTGATTTACCGAAAATAGATGATATAGTTGATGCGTATTTTATGTCGACGTACGCTAAACACATATATGATACAATGAATGGTCCTCTTACATAGTGGACCATTTTAATTTTTAAAAATTTTAAAATATTACTATATTAAAAAGAAATAAAATATATATAAAAATATGGATTACACTACTGATATTGAATTATTAAAAGAAAATATAAAAGATTGGGTAACTAAATTTATTGGTACAGATTTTGAATTTCGCGAATATCAATTTGATACAATTTATGATATTTGCTTAAACGTACTTAATGGTGTAAATCATACACAAATTATAGAAGCTCCAACAGGTAGTGGTAAATCATTATTAAATATTATATCTGCGGGTGTTCTAGCAGAGTATTATGATATATCTTCTTATATACTTGTTTCCGATTTATATTTATGGAAGCAGTACGATGAATTTATTAATGACCATAAAAATATAAAAGATAGTTTTGGTGTATTAAAAGGACAAACAGGTAATTATATTTGTGAAAAGAATAATGAAGATATGCGTAATGCTGATTGTAGAATGGCAAATATAAGCTGGGCAAAATTATATAATAACGCTGTTGCAGAAGGATTAGGATATGATTGTGCAAAATATTGCCCTTATGTTAAAGCTCGTAAAAAAGCATTAAATAGTAAAGTAGTTGTAATGACATACCAACTATATCATTTTATGATTAATATTGTTAGTGATAATAATAACTCATCTTCTTTTAAACAACGACCAGTTATATTCTGTGATGAGTGCCATAATATACCAAAAATTATTACAGATTGCTTTACACCTTCATTAAGATTATCTAATATAAAACATTTTAAACAATTACATTCTTATAAGGGTGAAATTAAAATGTATGATTTATTTGATGATAACCCTGAACCTGAAGTACGTACTCAAGATTATAAATTAATACATTTTGAAAAAAGTGTTGAAGATATTGAAAACGAATATAATAAAATATTTGAAATACTTTGTAATTTAAATGCACCTTCTACATTAGTTGATGAAGCTTTTAATAAATATGAAGAATTTTTAGAATCATTTAATGAAACTGTTTGTTGTATTGAATCTAATTTATCTTATAAGAAACAAGAATTAAAACAACCATTTACACAAGAAGAACAAATATTATATAAGAGTTGTTCATGGTATAGAAATAGTATGTGCTTATGGAATGATTTTAAAATGTGTATTGATGAAATAGGTATTGAATATATTGTTAGAAGTGTTAGTGAATCTAAATTACAAGAAGAACCTGTAGTTACATTTACTTGTGTTAAAGAAGACTATGTTGTTCATAGATTTTTATTAAATAACGCTGATAATAGAATTATGATGTCTGCTACCCTAGGTGGTATAGAAGCATTTTCAGAAAATATAGGGCGTAAATACTTAGAAAAAGATTTTGTTGAAGGAGAACAAATTATATATAAGCAAATACCATCAACATTTGATTTTTCAAAGTCACCTATATATTTTATTAATAGATATAAAATGTCTTTTAAAGAAAAAGATCAATCATTAATTCAACTTAAACCTATTATAAATAAAATATGTAGTGTAAGATTTCCTAATGAAAGAGGTATGATACAAACAGGTTCATATGCTATAGCAAAAAACATCTACGATAACGCTCCTATTGAAATACAACAAAGAATGTTATTATATAATAATGCTAAAGAAAAATCATATATGATAACTAAGCATCAATTATCAGATAATACTATATTAATAGGACCAACTCTCGTAGAAGGAATTGACTTACCTGGTGATCAATGTAGATTCATTATTATATTAAAAGTACCTTATCCTGTTATAGTAGATGATTATGTTAAACAAAAAATGAAGTTATTTCCATTATGGTATAATTCAACAACATCAAATACTATAATACAAGGTATTGGTAGAGGAAATCGTTATAAAGAAGATTATTGTATAACATATATATTGGATGCTTGTTTCTTAACATTATATAATTCAACAAAAACTCAATATCCTAAAGAATTACAAGAACGTATTAAAATAATTGTCTAGAATGAACGAGGATAGTGTTTAGGCTCACACTAGAGCATTTTCTTTTCTCTGACATGTATACTATAGTAAATTAAGAAAAATGTCCTGGTGTGAGTCTAAATGAACGTGGGAGCATTTTATTTTTTACCATCTTTAGATGGTTTATAATTATTTTCAATATCACATCGTAAAAACATATCTTTAGTACTACAGTTAGGATCTATTTTCCACATTGATATATCTTGATTAAATTTAGAAAGTTCAAACATCTCATCTAGATATTCAGCATTTGATACATCCCATTTATCTAGAGGTTGATTAAATGGAGAATTTTTAAACATCGATCCCATATTCATAATATTACTAACGTCCCAATCATTTAATGGTTGATTAAATACTTTAGCATTATTAAACATACCAGCAGTAATAATAACACTTGATACATCCCAATCATTTAATGGTTGATTAAACGAATCAGCATTTAAAAACATACAAAACATATTTGTTACATTACTAACATCCCACCTTGATATATCTTGATTAAATGATTTAGCTTCATAGAACATAGCATTCATATTTTTTACATTAGAAACATCCCATTCAGATATATCTTGATTAAACGACATAGCATGAGCAAACATATAACTCATATCTGTAACGTTAGAAACATCCCATTCAGATATATCACAATTAAAATAATATTGTTGAAGAGCACTAATACCTTTAATCTGCTCATTAAATAATCTAGACATATCTGTTATTTTACTAGTATCAATATGATTAAGTGAACATTCATTTCCATTTTTATCTATTTCATCTTTAATCATTTTCATTAATTCTTCTTTTGTTTCTGGAAATAGTGTATATTTAGTACGTTTACTAAATTTACTATTAAGTTTACTTTTATTAATCTTAAGTTTTTCCGTTATATTAGTTTCGTTTTTTATCTTCGATAAAATATACTTATTTATTGTTTTCATATTTTATATTCTTTCGCCGGCTTTATACGGTCTATATTTATATTCTATAGGACAATTATTAAATATATCAAATGTTCTGCATTTATGACTTATTTTCCATTTAGATATATCTTGGTTAAAATTAGAATTATGAAACATATCATTCATATCTGTAACGTTAGAAACATCCCAATCCCCTATATCTTTATTAAAATTAGAACCAGCAAACATATAAGCCATATCTTCTACATTAGATACTACCCATTGAGATATATCGTTATTAAATGATTTATTATTTAAAAACATACTGTGCGTAGTTTTAACATTTGAAACATCCCAATCATATATATCTCCATTAAAATGGGAACGTGTAAACATATAAGACATATCTTCTACATTAGATACATCCCAGTTCGATATATCACCATTAAATTCTGAATAATAAAACATAGAATTCATATTTGTAACATTTGAAACGTCCCATTCAGATATACCTCCATTAAAAGTTGACTTATAAAATAATGAATTCATATCAGTTATTTTACTGGTGTCAATATGATTAAGATCACATTCATACCCATTTTGATCTATTTCCTTTTGTATCATTTCGAATAATTCATCTCTAGTTTTAGGAAATAATGTATGTTCAGTTTTTTTGTTTTTTAGATATTTTAAGTTTCTCAGTTATATTAGTTTCGTTTTTTATCTTTAATAAAATATTAGTTTCGTTTTTTATCTTTGATAAAATATATGTATTGATTGTTTTCATATTTTATTTAATTCTTTCTCCATTTTTATATGGCATATATTCTCTATTTATACTACAATGCCAAAACATATTACCCACAACACATTTTGGATTTAATTTCCATTTAGATATATCTTGATTAAAATTAGTAAATCTAAACATTTCTGTCATTAATATAACATTTGATACATTCCATTTAGATATATCACTATTAAATTCTCTGTTATTTTCAAACATACCTGCCATATTTTTAACATTTGAAACATCCCAATCTCCTATATTTCCATTAAAATCAGTGTTCTTAAACATAAATTTCATATTTTCTACTTTAGATACATTCCATTCTGATATATCACCAGTAAATTTAGAGTTTAAAAACATTAATGCCATATCGGTTACATTACTAACGTCCCAATTATATATATCTCCATTAAAATCAGAGTCCCAAAACATTGCATACATATCTTCTACATTTGATACATTCCATTCTGATATATCACCATTAAAATATGAATTAAAAAACATACAATTCATATCTGTAACATTTGAAACATCCCAACGAGATATATCTCCATTAAAGTTAGAATTATAAAATAGTTTTCGCATACTAGTTATTTTACTTGTGTCAATATGATTAAGCGAACAATTCCATCCATTTTTCTCTACTTCATCTGCTATCATTTCATTTAATTCGTCTATGTCTTTTGGAAATAACGTATACTCAGATTTTCTAGTTTTAGATATTTTAAGTTTTTCTGTTATGTACTTATTAATATATTTCATTTTTTTAAATAATTCTATATTGTGAATTTATAATAAAGAAACATTTTTCATCATCTAATCCATTTCTATTAAATACTTCCATAGTACTTAATGTTTGTAATTTAGATAAATCACATTGAATACTATTAAGTGTATCTACTAATTGTTCTATTATATCACTAGTATTAGATACTACAAGATAATTCTTATATAAAGCAAATGGTAAAATATTATCTTTTACAACAAAAATATTTTTATCTAAACTAATTGATGATATGATTTGTCTCATATTATCATTATTTATATCCATAGGATCTAAATTATTATCCTTTTCATATTCTTGTTTAATAAGTAAAATATCATTTACATTATTAAGGTATTTAACGTCTTTTAATGTTAACATAATTATTTTAATAAAATATTATTATATATAAAAATAATTTTTTTAAAATGCAAGGATTAGTAAATAAAAAAGTAGATAAATGGGTTAGACCATGGGAAATAGAAAATTTTAATGAACAATCTGACAGAGATGACAGATTCTTTTCATTATTAATAAAAGGTGCTCTATCATGGTTAAATGATAATATCGTTATGTATAATAAGCCTATACAACATTTTATATTTAACACCGGTTCATCTTATTTATATCTTGAACATAATGGATATGAATATACTTTTTGTGAATCAACTGGTGAAGATTATTTATATATGAAAACACCTAGATGTGTTGTTACCATAGGTAATTTTTCAGTTATATTAGAAGAATTAACATCTAAAGAAATTATGGGTCAATATGAACGTATATCATCAGAAGGAGAAACTAAAGGACAAATAAGAGCTTACAATGCTCCAATGCAACGTATACCTTTAGAAATGGTATTAAATTTAAAATATGTATTTTCTACTTTTAATGAAAGTATTATATTTGTTCAAGAGTTATTTGAAAAAATATTATTTCAAAGATATTTTAATATTGTATATTTAGGACAAATTATTCAATGTTCTATAGAATTTACTGAAAATACAAATATTAATATTAATCAAATAGATTTAGCAAGTAAAGAACCAAATCAAAAGACTATTGAATTAGAAGTTAAGATTTGTTCAAACTTACCAGTATTTAATCAATATTCAGAAACACCTTCATCATTAATTATAAGTTCATTTGATACAGATTTAAAAAATGGAGGTATATATGATATGAAAACAGATAATAAATTAGCAAACTATAAATAGAGTGCCTAGAATAAACGAGGATAGTGTTTAGGGTCACACCAGAGCATTTTCTTTTATCTGACATGTATACTATAGTAAATTAAAGAAAATGTCCTGGTGTGAGCATAAATGAACGTGGGTGATAGTTAAATATATCTTATATTTTTAACGTACTAAATACATCTTGTAATCCTAATGCATAGTTATAATCTCTAACATATGCTTTAGTAAATGTTATATATACTGTATATTCTATATTAAAAGGATTTTCATTATTAACTGAATCTGATACTGATGCAATATTTTTATAATCAAATTCACAGTTTTGTAATAATATCCATTTAAATGCTAATTTAGAATTATTTTGACCAATAAAATCAGAAACATTTATTTCACAAGGATAAATAGTATCTCCATTACTTAGTCTACTAAAATATTGTGTTTTCTTATCTACGTTTTGTGTTACACCATCCATAGGCATTTGACAAATTAATATTGACATATCAAATTTACGTAAATTACTTGGTACTATTTCTCTTTGATTATAATTATCAAAACAAGCATCAAGGTATAGTTCAAATAAAGCACTAACACGGAAGTCGATAGCATCAGAATTAAATGACATTGTTATTTTTCGTTCTTTCATTAAATCCTCAAAATCTAATCTTACTGCTTCTTGTAATCCACCAATGTCTTTAAAATACCATGGACATTCAAAACTTAAATAATTTAATAATTGTCCAAACTTTATTAAACTTTTATATTTACTATATAATATATCTTGGTATTCAACTGAAAATCTACTACTATTAGCATTATTATATAAATATTGTAATGCTGTATTAATAGGTGTACAGTATTCTCCATTAGGAGATACAGGTACTAAGCCACCTAATAAACCATACCCAGTATAAAAATTAAAAAATACTTTATAAAAGAAATATCCAACACCATCAGTTAACGTTAGAGGTTTATTATTAAATCTATTATAATCTAATTCTTTAAGGTAACCTTTTTGAGAGTAGAATACATTTTCACCAACACCCCTAAATAAAAATCGTAATCTTTCATGCATAAAATCTTCATAATTCCAATTAGGTACGCCAATAATATTAGGGTTAAAATTACTAGTTGCTGTATCTTGTCCTTCTACTGAACTAATAGTTTTATATTCATTATCAAAACTCTCTGGATTTATATCGAAAGAATTTACACTACTAGAACCTGAATTATTAGTTATATTATTAACATTATATATAGATTTTTCAATAATTGTATTTTCCATTATTAAATATTACCTCGTAAATTTGTAAAAGTATCATCTAAACTATAATAAGATGATATAATAGAATTTTTATTAATTCTATCTAATTTAATATTATATTTTATATTAGATTCTCTATTATATAATGTAGCTTCATTTCTAACATAATCTATATATATAATTTCATCATTAGTTATTTTATTGTCTATCATTATTACATTATTGTCTTTAGACAAATAATTGTAAGAAGGCCAATATGGTGTTAAATCAATTTTTGTAAATGATACTTTATTATTATCTTTTATTATAATTACTGTTGATTCGTCAAAATTATATTTTTTATTATATAATATTGAATACTTATTATAAAATTCAGATATAGATAAATTACTATATTTATCTTTTATCATTCTATTAATAGCTTCATTAAATAATTTATTGTTGATATTTATTGGTTTATTATTAACAATGTCCCAAACAGATACAACACCGTTATTATATATTAATGAATTATATTTTGTTTTTGGTTGTAATAATCCTAATGATGCTAAATTCTTTTTCATATATTATTAAACATTTGTTTTTGTTAATGATGAGAAATTTGAATACGAACTTGCTGGTTTTTGTCTTATTAAATATAATGTTTGAACTATCTTTTTAGTTTTAGGCGTATATAAATATTCAATTCCATTAATAAAGAATAATCCACTGATATTAATATTAATAACAGGTATATTTGGATCTTCCATTATTTTTTTAGTATCTATTGATGATTCTGTATTTTCTGTTTTTGTATTACCTTTACTAGATACGTTTTCCATTAATTTTAATAATTCTGCTTTCTTTGCTTTATCATATTCATATATTGCTAAATTAATTAACATACCTCTTTCTAATCCAATATTAAAATCATTTAATTCTACTTTTAATATTTTATTACTTATTTTATTTATATAAGCATCTCTACGTTTTTCTTGGAATAATACTGGTGTGTTTCCTGAAGATTCTTTACCCATTTCAATACCAAGAAATTTCATCTTTTGGAAATCATAAACATTTTTAAAGTTATTACCATCAGCAGTATCTTCAGTAATAGTTATATTCTCAGTTAATATATTATTTGTACCGCCATCTCCAATATAATCTAAAGCAAAGTAAGTGTTATTTGTTCCTTGAATTTTTATTGTTTGATTATTAACTATCCATTCATAAGTTTTAACACCATTTGATGATTTTTGACCTTGTTGTTTATAATTAGTAAATGTTCTAAATGTACTATCTCCATATTTAATAGTATTTGTTGGTGTATCTGCAGCGTTTTCTGATGTTACACCTTCTAACATTTTAATACTTAATTGGTCAGGCGAAACACTTTTACTTAGAACCCAAGATAAATTACACATAACAATATAATTATATACATCAATCCAAGTAATAAATATTGAATTATCATCTAACCCAGAAAATCGCATATGTTCATTTATTACTTCTTGTAAATTTTGAGATTTTACTAATCTAATTTTAGTATCAGCAATATCTTTACATTGATCTGTTGCTGCAAATCCTAATTGACACTCTGCTGCAATTGATTCTAATAATTGATATGTCGATAATTTGTTATTACCTTCTTGTTTTAAAACACGCACCGATTTAGATTCTAAAGCAGGTAAAAAATATTCCCCAAAATAACGTGTTTTACTTCCGATAGGACTCATTGATGTTATATAAAAATCTAATGAAATCTTTTTATATGTACCATTTTCTGGTGGTATCATTACTATAGTAATTTTATTAACCATACCAGGAGTATCAATAGTTTGTAATTTACTATTATTAACAATTATTTCAATAGATGGTTTAAACCCTGTATAATATAACTTCATTGATACTAAATCATGTTCAGGAACAATTAACTTATTAATACGTATTATAGGTGTATAAATACCATCAGAACGAATTGGATCAGATGGTTGTTTTAACTGACTATTATCTGGTGCTTTTTCTTCATTAGGATTAGTAGGCTTCCATTCTTTAGCAACAGTTGTATTAACTATTTTAGGGTCAAATACTACTTTTGCATCAGTTTCATTAGTTACATCAGCTAATTTATATTGTTTATTTTCTTCTGCCATAGTTTTAATAGTAAATTATGAAGTTTAGTAATAAATTATATAATTATCTCTATCTATTTTAAATAAGTAATCACCAATAGTTTGTTCACCTGGACTACGTTTTTCATTTCTTAATTTTTGATTATTTGATAAAATACCACTAATAGATTTATTTTTTGAAATATTTTCAGTAGGTTTACCTACAGTTAAAAATGTATTAAAACTTCTTTCATCTGGAATAATTAATTTCATACCAGTATTCAATTCAAACGGATTACTTATACCATTTATTTTACAAATAATATCAGCATATTTATCTGTACCATAAATTGCTAAAGATATTAAATCAGGTCTTGCGATATAATCATCTGTTACTTCAATAATTCTATATTCATAAAACATATTAGAAATATCTTTATTTATTATATTAGATAATAAATCTTTATATTCAATTCTCTCACCTGAAGATAATTCTTTAGTTACAATAGGTTTTAATTTAAGTGTAAAATAATCTAACATTAGTCTTCTTTAATAAAATCTATATTTTTATAAATTTCACCAGTTGCTGTGTAATCAAAGTTACCAGTAATTTCTAACATATAATGACGTGGTTCATTAACTATTGAATTTCTTATATCAAAATAAATTGATTTTGTTATAGTAGGTTTATCAGTTGTAACATAATATTCAAATACAATAGGAATTGATACTGATGCTCCAATTTCAATAGATTTATAATTTGTTTTATCATCAGTTATTAATAATTGAGTTCCTGATAATAAGTTAGGGAATAAATATCCACCTACAAATTTATTTGTTGTTTTATCTTCAACATTAGCAATATTAATAAATTCAGAGTTTTTAGATAATGAAGTTTTTTCATCTAAATATGTTAAAATATTATCTTTTTGAATAATATAATCTTCATATCTTAATATATATTTATTTTCTATAGTGTCTGAATTACCAGATATATTAGAATCTTCTATTATTTTTTGTAAATCTTTAAGATACTTACTATTACCATAATAATTACTATATTTAAAGAAATCAAAATTATTATATGTACTTTTTAAGTTTTCATCTTCATTTTGATATTTAGAAATTAGTTTAGTAATTTCAGTATCTGTCATACCAGGTGTAATTAATGAATAGTTAAATCCAGAAATATAAGCATTATTTCTAAATGGTATTAAGCATTGTTTATTTGTTTTATCTTGATAATTAGAAACAATACTATTAAACATAGGTAATTTTTTTGTTGTATAATAACTTAATGCACTAGAATAATCTAAACTATTTTGATATACGTCATTATAATAAATATCATCTAATGTATAAGGATTATTTTGACGGAAATAAATCCATTGGTTTAGGTACTGAGCATCTAATTCATTAGCAACAAACATTGGTACACGTTCATAATTAATTTTATTACTCATATAATTTGTTGAAAGGTTATCTGAATAATAATTTATTAAGTGAGTATTAACGTTACCAGGGAAAATACTATAAAGTTTTAATATTGTTGAACCTGTATTTTTAATAACAATATTCATTTCTTTACGTATAAATAAATCAGTAATATGTTCTGTATTATAAATATTAATTTTATTAATACTATTATTTATTAATGGTACACTATTATCATCATAGTTTAGATATATTTCATAAGATGTATTTTCTAATTCATTTATATAAGTTGTGTATTTATCTAAATTATTTGACATCTCAGTTAATTTATCTTTTAATGATATTAGGTTATTTTCAGGAGTATTAAATCCTGAATAAATATTTTCTGGCATATGGAAGAAAGTTTGTTCATTTGATAGAACTTTATTACTAATATGCTCAGTATAACCTTCATTAATTAATGTTTTATTAAATGCCGCTGAAACAGTATCTTTATTATTAGTATCAATAATAGATGTTACTTCAATATTTTCTGTATATTCTGATGGGAATACTACGGTTTGTTCATCACTCCAAGGTGTATATAATGTAATAAATGGTTGTCCAATAGAATATTTATATCTAAATCTAATAACAACATCTTCACCTTCATTAATAGGAATATCAAATTGATTCCATTTAATAGTATTAGTTATTTGAGATTGATTATCAAATTCAATACCATAACCATCATTTTTAAATACTAATTTTCTTTCTTTATCATAAGAAACTTGTTTAACCCAATCAGTAAATACTGTACTATTAATATTAGTAATAGTATTTGTAGCTTTATTAGTTGATACATATTTATATTCAATATCTATGCCAATAATTTGAACATTATTATATTTTGATAAATAAGATTCAAGAACATTAACATCACTTAAACCGCGAATTCTATATTTAGTTTTAGACGTATTAATATTACTTGTACTTACTTTTGTATTAATATTATCAATAATAGCATTTAATTGTTTTTGTAATGAAATACGTTCAGTATATAAACCTTGTATTTTTGTTTGTAATGATTGTTGCGTAACTGTAACATTTTGAGAAAAGTCAGTTGTCAACATTGTAGAATATACTTGATCTATATTAGATTGACAAGTTTGTAATTTAGCATTAATTTCATTCTTTTGTGTATGTAAATTAATAATATCTTGATTTGTTGCATCATCAATTAAATGTGCATTAATTGGAACAACTTTTAAATTAGTATTAACATCTACAGATTGATTAACGCAATTTTTAACGTCTAACGATAATAATAAGTTTTCTAGTTCAATAGGTGTATAATTAGTAATTTGTGAATACGAACATTTACTCATACCCATTAGTAAATCCCCTAAATTAGAACAATATTCATTATAATAATTTATATAATAGTATTGATTATCATTATTATCTTTAATAGCATTACCATTTGAATCTACCATTTTTATAGATGATAAATCACAAATATATCCTTCAGATAGTAAGCTACGAACATTATTTAGCATTGAACCAATAAATACAATAATATATTTATTTTCTTCTAAAGGAACATCAACATATTTATATCGTGAATAATCTGCTACATAAATTTGAAGAACCATACTATTATTATCTGAATATCTTGATAAACGTGTATGACCAATATATTCTTCTAATTGTACAGTTTGATTATCAAAAACATTAATAACTTTATAAACTATCATTTCGTTACCTAATGATAGTAAATCACCTACTTTAATAGTATAATTAATAGAACTATCTTCTTCATTTTGGTATAATAATGTATTTAAACGTACAATATAATTAATACGTTTTGTACCACCATCTTTCCAAATATCTTTAATAATCTCTTCAATTCTAAATGCTGAACTATATAATTCTTTTTTAATAGGAAGATCTATAGTATTATCATACATTTCATAATCAATACCTTTCTTTAAATTATATATTAAAGAATTTAAGTCATCATATGAAATCTTATTATTACCAGCATAGTTTTGAATACTTGAAAATGTATCATAAGAGTTAATAATAACTTTACGCATAAATATTTTTTCAATATTATCTGGTAATTGATTTAGTTTTAATTTTAAGAATGTTTTAGGGAATACAAGGTCTTTTAAGAAATTATTATCTGTAATACTAGCAACAATATCACTTGTTGTATCTATAGAAGGAGCTATAGGAGCAGTATTAGATTTAACTAAATTTAATTTATATGTTGTATCTGCTTTTGTAAACCATGCTTCACCATCTTCAGGTATATTAAATAACAAATTCATATTAGAATTTAATTCTTCTAATTTATTTTCTAAATATAAGAATGATGGTATACGTATAGTTTGCTTAACATCATCAGAATCTGCAATAGTTACTTCAATTTCAGAAGATGATGTTGTTAATGATTTATTTAATGCGTTTAACATTGAAACAGCATTAGAATACATATTTTGTAAATTTATGTAATATTCTTTTAAACTTGTATCGTTTTTCATATCTTTATAAGTTGTTTAGATTATTCTTTAATATATAATTAAAAATAAAAAGTGCATAAAAATAGAGGAGATAGAATTATCCCCTCTAAAAATTTATGTTAAAAATATTATTGTATAACTGTATTACAAACTACAGGTAGGTGATCTGATGGGTACATTGTTAATCCCATATTATCATTATCTGCAATATAAGAACTAACACTTATATTATCTGTTGTAAATATAAAATCAATACGTTTAGGTATAGTATCTGTTGAACTATATAATCCTGTATAAGTATTATTTGTTCCATTATAACCACCTTGAGCATTTTCAGGACCAACAGTATAATAAGCATCATTTAATTCAGCTGCAATAATTGGATAAGCTTCTTCAGTTTCAATTGAATTAAAATCACCAACAATATAATATGGTAAGTTTCCAACTAGTAATTTAGCATTTTTTATTAATGCTGTTGCTTGTTTTTCTCTACATAATTCATCTTGTGTTGAATTATCATTTGGATGATCTAAATGCGTTGATAAGAAATAAAATTCTTTTCCTGTTTCATTATCTTTTAATTTTACATATGCTGCTAAACGATTAAATGATGATTCAGAATATTTTGAAGGTACTGATGGTGTATCAGATACAAAGAATCTACCTTTTTCTAATTCAGTATATTTAGATGTTTTATATATCAAACTAGTTTGTTCATCATTTCCACTACTAACCAATGTTGAAATCGGTAATATTGGATTAAGATCTCCAGAAACACGACCATAACCAATATATGTATAGTCAGGTAAATTATCTATAATATCTTGTGTCATTTGCGGAGTTACTTCTTGTAATCCGCATACATCTGGATTATGTTTTTCTATCATGTCAAAAACAGAAGATCTTCTAGTTAACCAACTTTTTCCTCCTTCATTATCTGTATCTCCTTCACCATTATAATATCTAATATTATAGGTTGCTGTTTTAACTGATGTATCTTCTGTTGGTTCTATAGGTTCATCTGGGTCAACAGGTTCATCAGAAGAATATACTTTTGCATATATTGTTTTATTTGTTAAGTTAATTATAACTGAATATTCGCCATCTGATACAGCACTTATTCTATATTCATCTTTACCGCCCCATTCTTGATAAACAATATCTTGTATTGAACCATCATGACTACCAGTAAAATCAGATATTTTAACATTAGTTGAAAGAGAAGCATCGTTTGCTTGTGTTATTAAAGCTATAAAGTTATTATTTATTGTAAAATTTAATGGTTCAAAAACAATATCTCCATTATCTAATTCTGTACCTGCAACTTCATTTGTCCAAGTATTATAATTATCATTATTACTATATCTTAAATAATAAGATTTTTCAGGTTCAGAAACATTAACAGTTAATACAACTGAATCAGATATTGTTGAATCTAATTTATCTTCAATAGTTATTGTTGTTTCAAATACTCCAGGAGTTTCTGAAATAAATGAAATAATAATAGTATCTGTTGTAACATCTCCTATTACAAAATTACTATTTGAAGATATAATATTACAATTATTTAATGAAGTTTCAACAGTACTTACATTTAGAGTAAAAGAAACATTTTCATTAATATTTGTAGTTATAACATTTTCAAAATCAGATTTATTAGTAATAGATACTGAAGATCTTCCTTTTATTGACCAACCTTCAGGAATATATGAAACGCCTCTTGTAATAGGTAAATTTTCTGGACATTCAAATATACCAGATTCTGAAACATTTTGCGTCCATTTATAAGTAGGTTCATAATAATAAGACAAATTGGTTTTCCAATCTGAAAATCCTACTTTAATATAATTTAATTTAGTACAACCATCAAACATATTATTATAGCATCTATCAACTAATGTAGTAGCTGATAGTTCTGGTGCTTGTGTTAAGTTAGTACAACCATAGAACATACAACTATAACATGAATTTGCTAATGTTGTAGCTGGTAATTCAGGTGCTTGTGTTAAACTAGTACAACCAGAGAACATATAATAACAACAATAACTACTTAATGATTGAGCTTTTATTTCTGGAGCAGTTTCTAAGTTAGTACAATTCTCGAACATATGTGAATAACATTCTGAAGTTAATGTTTTTGCTGGTAATGATGAAGGTGATTGTGTTAAACTAGTACAACCAGAGAACATAGACTTATAGCAATAGTTTTTTAATGTAGTAGCCGGTAGTTCTGGTGCTTGTGTTAAACTAGTACAACCAGAGAACATACTATAATAACAATAAGAATCCAATGATGTACCAGATAGTTCTGGAGCTTCTACTAGACTAGTACAACCAGAGAACATATAATAATAACAATAACTAGTTAATGTTCTAGCCGGTAATGAAGGTGCTTGTGTTAAACTAGTACAACCTCGGAACATCTGTTCATAACAACTATCAGCTAATGTTGTTGCTGGTAGGTCTGGTGCAGTAATTAAACTACTACAATTATAGAACATATTAGAATAACAATCACTAGATAATGATATTGCTGGTAATGAAGGTGCTTGTGTTAAGTTTGTACAACTTTGGAACATATATCTATAACAAGCATAAGCTAATGTTGTAGCAGGTAATGACGGTGCTGTCTCTAAACTAGTACAACCATAGAACATATATTCATAGCAAGATTCAGATAATGACGTTGCTGGTAATTCTGGTGATTGTGTTAAACTAGTACAACCATAGAACATACTATTATAACAATTTGAAGATAATGACGTTGCTGGTAATTCAGGTGCTTCAGTTAAACTAGTACAACCTTGGAACATACTTTCATAACAATTTGAAGATAATGATGTTGCTGGCAATAATGAAGGTGCTTCAGTTAAACTAGTACAATCTCTAAACATATAATTATAACAACGACTTGCTAATGTTTCAGCAGGTAATAAAGGCGCTTGTGTTAAACTAGTACAACCAGAGAACATACTAGAATAACAATATTCTGATAATGATTGTGCCGGTAGTTCCGGTGCTGTTTTTAAACTAGTACATCCGTAGAACATACTATTATAACAGCTATTGGATAATGATGTTGCTGGTAATTCTGGTGGAGTTTCTAGACTAGTACAACCATAAAACATATAATAATAGCAATATGAAGATAATGACTCTGCTGGTAATGATAAAGGAGCTTCAGTTAAACTAGTACATCCAGAGAACATTTCATAACAACAAGAATTAGCTAAGTATTCAGCTTTTATTTCTGGTGCTTTTACTAAACTAGTACAACCAGAGAACATAGCTCGATAGCATTCTGTATATAAATATTTTGCAGGTAATGTTTTTGGACCATAAATAAGGTCAAAACAACCAGCCATCATACCAGAATATGTATCTTCTCTAACTTCTGATGTTAATATTAATTCTGATGCATCAACAACATGACAATCTTCAAATAAATATTCAAAACTTCTTCGTTTTACATTATTACTATTACATCTCTTAGATAATAAACTTGATATTTGACCACTAACATTAAATTTAGCAGAACCAGAAAAGTAAATATTATTGCGATTTAAATATTGTGCATTATTATCATAATCATAATAATCACCATCTGTTAAAATATTATCTCCTCTAAATTTAATAATGTCACCTTGATTTAAATTTAATGTCTGTATATAGTATGATTTATATGGATAACTACTTTCTGTTTTAGTTTCTAATTGAATATTTTCCCAATCATTATCATTTAATTTATATTGTAAATCTAATCGTATACCTTCTCCATTTGTTTTATTAGTTATAGTGATATCTCCATCTTCTAATATAGTAAATGCTAAATATTTATCTAAATTAGGATCTTCCATGTTTTCAACTAACCAATTAGTTGGAATATTATTTACACCTTTAACAATAGGTAAAAATTCTGGTTTTACGAATGTACCTTCTTCTGCAACATTATTTACCCAATCATATGTGTATTTTTGATTACCAAAATTATCACCTCCCCAATCAGGTAATGTTGTTTTAATATAATTTAAATTTTCACAATTTTTAAACATTAAATCAAAACAATCTTCTCCATTTAATTCAACTACATCTAATAGAGGTACAGATTTTAAATTTGTACAATCTTCAAACATACCACAACATGCGCCACAAGCAACACTATTATATTTCATTATAGGAGTTTCTTCTATTGTAAAGCATCCAGCAAATGTACCACAAAAACATCCTGAACAAACAGTTTCTAATTCAATAGATTCCATTATTTTATATAATGATACACAATTTTTAAATGTGCTCATAAATGACTTATTATTGCCGTCTATTAATGAATTTAAATTAAATTTAGATATGTCTCGTAAGCCTACGCAATTTTTAAACATATTATAACATCCATAATCAGCTACTGTTGTAAGTTCAATATCGTCAGTATTAATTAAAGACACACAATTTTCAAATGTACCTGCCAAACCACCACTACCAAGGTTTTCTATTTGTATTTTAGGTGTAGTTTGTATTGTAGTACAATTTCTAAACATTTCTGAACAAGCATAATCACCTATAGTTTCAGCAATAATTTTTGTTGGAGCATATTTTAAATTTTGACAATCTTTAAACATATCGGCATAACTATTCTTATATAATGTAGTAAATTCTTGTAATTCAGGCGCATATTCAAGGTCAAAACAACCAGCCATCATACCAGAATAACAACATTCTGTTATTAGTTTAGGCATAATTAATTGAGAAGCATCAACAACTTTACTATTGGCAAACATATGAGAAAAACATCCAGAATAAGATCCGGTTTGATTCACATTACTTAAATCAAGTGTTTCATAATCTTCAGAAAGTAAACTTACTAAATATCCACTAACATTAAATTTACATGTACTTGAAAATTGTTTATAACTATATGGTTGACTAAGAGAAGTATTATTACCTTTAAATTGAAGTTTATCACCTTTATGCACATTTATAGGTAATGTTTCTATATATTTTGACCATTGACCATCATTAAGTTTATAATAAATATTTGATAAACCTAAATTAAGGTTACCAAATCTAACCTGACCATCTTCAAGAATAGATAGAGTTAAAGGTTTATTATTATCTTCGTAAGATATTGTGTATCTTACAATATTAGAAGTAAATTCTAGTTCATTTTCACCTATACCAATTAAATTAATATATAATGTATCAACGTCATATTCTTCAGATGATACAGTTAATGTAAATTCACCTGTACATGTTTCTTCATCAATAGTAATATCTGAATAACTATATGTCATATTACCAGTTTGTTGAATTACAATTGATATTGTTTCAGGTAATATTTTTTTATATTCAAATTTTATAATATATGATTTTTCTTTATATAAATCAGTTAATATTACATTTTCTGATGAACTTGTAATATCTATATAAGCATCTCTATATAATACAGCGTTTAGTTGTTCATTAATATAGTATTTCTCATTTACAGTAAAAGGAGCATATACTACTTTATCAACATCTATTATATAAGATACACCAGGTGCACTATATAATGTATCTGTTGTTCTATTATATATAGCATCTTTATCTTCTTCAAATAGTTTTATATATTTCATCTTTCTATAATATAATTTTCTTTATCTATTTCACTAATACAATTGCTACAGTGTTATCAATTACTTTAATAACTCTATATCCTTTATCTGATTTTGTTGCTATACCGTCTTTACAACCAGCAAAACCACCTGAAACTAATGTTCCGTCTTGTCTTACTATTACTTGTCCAATAATACCAACTTTACACCATTCTTTACGTTTGTCACGAGATACGTATACTAAAGATTCATCATAATCTGGATTCTTAACTTGTATCATTTCTCCATCAACTTCTTCATAAATATCTCTACCAAATTTATCTTTTAAATACATACCGTGCCATTCTAAAGAACAAGCACCACCAGTTAATATACAAGTATCAGATACAATACCAATACAATTATCAATATCTGTAGCATATTCAATTTTACCATCTTTTAGTTGAACCATATATCCAACTCTATCTTCATTAAGAATATTACCATCATACCATTCAAAGTATTCACCAATATCACCCATCCAACCTGAACCTTCTTTTAATTGTCCTCTATAGTGAATTTCATTATTTTGAATAATTAAACCATTTTTTCTATCTGTATCTGATGATCCTATACCAACCCATAATACAGCATTCCAATTATCTTGTGGAGCATTATATCTACCTAAAACGGTACAATTTGAATTAACGGATTTTAAACCATCACCTAATAAAAATGAATTACTATGACTAACTACACCATTAGAACCTGTTGCCATACTATTATTGCTACTAGCATTTATAGTATTTTTATAACCTTGTACAAAAGTATATTGTGAACTAGATTTATTATTTGTTACGTCATTAATAATAAAATTATTTGAATTATAACGATATCCTTCAGCATTAATAGTATCTGAATTAGTTATTGTTATATTTTGACCAGCTTTAATTGATACTGAACCTCCTGTAGGTAAATTATCTATTTTATCGTTTAATTCTTGTACTTCTGTAGATAACTCAGTTTTAGTAGCAAATGAAGATGTATCAGGTATATCTATTGTCACATCACCTGTTTGTCCGTTAACTGATGTAACATCAGATTCTATATCTAAATTATCTATTTTATCATTTAAAGTTTGCACTTCAGTAGATAACTCAGTTTTAGTAGCAAATGAAGATGTATCAGGTATATCTATTGTTACATCACCTGTTTGTCCGTTAACTGATGTAACATCAGATTCTATATCTAAATTATCTATTTTATCGTTTAAAGTTTGTACTTCTGTAGATAACTCAGTTTTAGTAGCAAATGAAGATGTATCAGGTATATCTATTGTTACGACGCCTGTTTGACCATTAATAGAAGATACAGTATTTTCTTTTAAATTATCAACATCTTCATCAATAGTATCAACTTCTTGTTGGATTTTATTGATTTCATTTAATAATTTAATTCTATCTGTCACTAATTTACTACCAATATAAATATTAGATTCAGTTATATACATAGTGTCATTATCTTTAACTTCTAAACTACTATATTCTTCTTGTGTTAATTCAAGAGTTTTTAATATATTTGCCATCGATTTATTATATTATAAAATTATTTTATTCTATTAATTATTTTACTAATACTAAAGCAATATTTTCATTAATAACATTTAATACATGATATCCTTTAGTAGCATCTGTTGCTATACCATTATCACATCCAGCAAAACCACCAACTTTTAAGGTTCCATCTTGTCTAACTAATACTTGACCTAGCAAACCGACAATATCCCATTCTTTTCTTTGACTTCTTGGTTTATATTCTTTTGATTCATCATATTTAGGATTAACAATAAGATTATTATTCTCATCATATAAATGTCTACCCCATTCATCTTTTAAGAATCTACTATGCCATTCTAATGAACAAGCACCACCTATAAATGAACATGTTGCGGAAATAACACCAATACATTTTTTAAATGATTTCGCTAATTCTATTTTTTCACCAGATAGTTGAACCATATAACCAATTCTATCTTCATTATCTATATTACCATCTGCCCATTCAAAATACTCACCAAAATCACTATTAAGCCAACCTGCTCCAGCTTTTAATGGACCCCATAACATAAGACCGCCATCAGAACCACTATTAGAACTCTGAGAGCCATCTTGTAATGCCATTATAGTTTTCTTTGCGTTTTCTGTACCCCATCCAATAACTAATGGTACATTTTGTTCATTCCAATTAATTGTGTTATTATATTTACCTAATACCGTTTGGTGAGAATTTCCTGTTGTTAATCCTTCACCATAAACAAAACAAACCTCATTACTAACAATTGAATTATCACCACCACAAAATGAATTAGCAGATGATGATCCATCAGTTGTTTTACAATTATATCCACAAACAGTAGTATAATCACCACCAGCATTATGTACAGATGGTATATTATCACCTCCGTAATTTAATGTTAAATTTACGGCACCAGTTGATGTTTTTTTATAATTATATCCTTCAGCATTTATTTGATTATCGTTAATTGTAATATTATTGCCTGCTTTTAATTGTTCAGGTACAGTAGGTATAAGGTCTTTAACTTCTAATATTTCATTATCAACATATTCTTTTGAAGCTAAATCAGTTGTATCAATATCTAAATTTGATATATCTTCTTTAATTTTATCTATATCACTATTTATAGTTTCAACAACAGTTGAAATATCATCTTTTACTTCATTTAAATCTTCATTAGTAACAAAATTAGAAGTATCAGGTAATTCAATGTTAACAATACCTTCTTCATTTGGTGTAATTTCAGTGCCATCAACTGAAATACCTTGTATTTTATCTTCAGGATATACTATATTTTTAATTTGTTCTTCTAATTTTTCTTCTACATTATTAATTTTGTCATCTAATATATCAACTTCTGTATCAACATAAACTTTTGTTGTAAAACTAGACATATCTGGTACATCAATATTTTCAATACGTTGATTTAAATCATTTAAAGCTGCAGATACAGATAATTCAGTATCTTCAAAATCTTTTTTAGTTACATATTTTTCAAAATAACTTTTTATTAATGTAAATACTTTTCTTAATCCTGTATCATCAAGAAATTGTTTATTTCCAATTGTATTACTCATAATATTCTAATTAATTAAATATTTCTTCAAAAGTATTATTAATAGTTTCTTCATCTATTGATTCAATACTTAAACCATTAATAAAATTATATATTTCTTCTATATCTGAATTTATTTCTGATATATTATTTTCAGTTTCTTCTACTCTATTATCAATATTACTAATGTTCTCTTGAATAGTAGGTATTGTAACATCTAATAAAGTAGTTACGTTATTTTCAATATTAGAAACTCTAGTAGTAATATTATTTATAGAAGTTATGTTTATATCAATATTATTTTTATTTTCAATAACTTGATTATTTATATCTGTAACTGTTTGAGTTAATGATATTACTTTATTATCAACTTCATTAATATTTTGTTGTAATTCGTCTTTATCTTGTACATGTTGAATTATAATTTCATTAATAGAAGTATTTAATTGATTTTCTAGATTTTTTAATAACATATTTGTAAACCTATTACTATAAGCTTTGTCATATGTTAATTTACTTTCTTCTAGTGTATCATATATAATATCATAAATATCTACTTCAGCTTTAATTTCAACATTACCTCTACCAAGTAATGATTGATTATTAACTGTTTTAATATTTTGTCCACTTATTAATACATCTTGTTTATAAGGGATTTGAGATACTTCATATTTGTCTTCATCAGTATAAACGTTAGTATTATCAATTCTAGAGTTTTCTTCTATTGTACTAATACTTGCTTTAACAACGTCTATTAATTGATTTTGACGAGTTAAAATTTGTGCAAATGTTTGGAAAGCATCAGCATTAGAAGTTTTAGTTATATCTGATTGAATTTCTTGTTCTGTAGGTAATGGTTTAAATTGAGAACCTATTGCCAATGACCATGATTGTCCATAAAGATTATCAGATTCTAATTCAACATAATTGTTAGCAAACCACATACCAAGAGGTACGTTTCTATTATAAGAAGTTTCAAGGTTTTCTTCTTTTAAATCTACTGAATCAAATTTATCTTTAATGTTTAAAAAAGTAAATAAAGGAATAAGAACATTAAATTTAATTTGTTTAATATCTTTATTAGGATTATTTATTTTAACAGTAACACCAGAATTGTATATATAAGAATTACCAACGTCAAATAAAGGTGTAATGTTTTTATATATAGATGGCCCTATATACATATCATTTTCCCACCATCCATATAATTGAGATTCACCTTGTATAGTATTTGTATCAATATCATTATTAATTTCTATAGTAGCATTTTGAAATACTTCAGTATCTATTGTACATATTGTATCAGTATATGCTCCTAGATAATCTTGTTCAGTGATATTACCTATATAAGTTACTTGTGTATTAGAATCATATTTATATAAATATTCTAATAAATAATTTAATGGTAATATAGAGCTTTCATTAATATTATCTCTTAATGTAGCTAATTTATTTTCATATAATCTTATAAGAGTATTTATAATAAATTCTCTTTTTGAGTCTTCATGATTTGTATTTAGACTTGGTATATCTAAACATAAAAATACTGATGGAAATAATTTAGTATTTGTAGATAAAAAATTTCCAGTTAAAGCTTCAGTATAATTACTAAATGTTACAAATTTACTATCTTGACCAGTATTATAAAATAAGTTTGTTTTTCTTTTCATATACGTATATTAACAGTTGTTACTTAAATAATTTGTAATTTAATTAATAATAAATCCTTAAATATTTTTTTAAATTTACCAAAATGTTTCTATATTAAATCTATAAACTTTTAATTAACATAAAAACTGAAAAAATTATGAAAACTGGAGTAAGGTACGAAAGTACAACATTTAAACTTAAAGGCAATAAAACAATTTGCCATATTTTTGCATTTATTAATATTCCTGGACTTGGACATTTGTATGACGCAAATGAAAATGTTCAACGACTATGTAAAATGCTTATGAAGGAACACAAAATTGATTTGTATGCTGACGGTTTTGCCATCCGTGTTAGTGAATCAGTAATTTGTCACGAATCAGACGTATATGATGAACAAAAAGGTAGACGTCTAGCACAATTGAAAGCACAAGGTAGAATCTTCTATACAAGCGCATGGATTAACGAAGCTATCGTTCAATGTATTGCTGCAACATTGATGCCTCTATCTATGAAAGCAGGTCAAGCAGGTAACAACTGTGTTAAACGTATGAAAAATATTGTTTATCCAGAACAAACCGACGTTGCTTTAGACCAATGTGCTGCACCTGAAGTATGTTCATGTGGATGTGATTGTAAAGATAATGAAGGATGTACATGCGAACAATGTACTTGTGAAACTGATGCAGTTCCTGAATGTGCACAAACAGAAAATGCATAATGAATTAATGTAAAATACTCATAGTATAATAAACATTATGGAAAATAATAGATACATGGTTATAATTGATGTTGAAACTACAGGGAAAGACCCTAAAGTAGATCATATTATTCAGTTTGCTGGTATTAAATATGATAAAAAACATAAATCAATTATTGACGAAATCAATCTTTATATTAAGCCTAATGTTCCTTATTCTATGAGTATTGCAGCATTAGCAAAACACAAAATTACACCAAAGTTTCTAGAAGACAAACCTATATTTGCTGATGTTTCACAACAAATTTATGATTTCTTAAAGGACGCAGATATTTGTGGATATAATTTAATAAATTTTGATTGTAGATTTTTACAAGCTAAATTTAAAACTGTTGGATTAGAATGGAATTATTCTGAATTAAATGTATTTGATGTTTATTTAGAAGAACAACGTCGTAATGGTTTAAAACTTGAACAAACATTTAAACGATATAACAATAATATGTCTATGACTGATTATGGTTTAGATGCACACGACGCATTATCTGATGTTAAAGCAACATTAAATATTTTTGAAAAACAACAAGAAATTACGGAATATTCTCCTGAGGATATCATATCAGAATGTGGTATGCTAAAATTATTACCATTTAATACTGATGAACCGACTGAATGTTTTGCTTACGGAAAATATAGTGGTGTTAGTTTAAAATATGTAACAAAAACAGATATTAATTATATAGAGTGGATATTAAGAAATCCAGATATTGATAATAAAACTAAAGAAACTTGTAAAAAATATATTGGCAAAGTTTAAATTATTATTAATAAAGTCTATATTATTAATATATATGAAATCATTAAGTAATTTAATTAAAGAACATAAATATCAACCTATCGACGATCAGTGGATAAATGATGAAAAACCAGTAATGACTGCTGACGGTAGAGAAGTAAAAATTTTATCTGTTGATTTAAAACAAGTACCTAATGTTATTATAGGACAAATAACTTCTGATGGACATGTTTATAATTTTCAATGGGAAGACACAGGTAAATGTATTCATGCTGAAGATAAATTAGGTAATCCTGTAAAACCAACAGATGACGATAAATTAGTAAAAGCAATTTAAGTATTAACCCTTTTTTAAACCAATTTTAAAAAAAAATGACAAAATTAATTAAAGCGGCCGATTTAGACCCAGTATTTTCTTGCTTCAAAACTGATAAAGAGCGTATTAAATATATGGCAAAACATTATGCTAATATGCCTATTGCTGAAGCATTCAAAGTATTCTACAACGAAACATCTATCACAGACACTTCTAAATCTGTAAACGTAATTACAAAAATTGAACTAGGACAATGTTATTGGGGTACAGTAAATACTATTTCTAAAGATGGTATTACATTTACTATTCCTGGTATTAAAGAAGATATTGTTTCAAAAGAAAATTTCTCAGATTGTATGGATAATATCAAAAATTATCTATTAAATAAAAACAATATGCTTCGTTTTGAAGTACGTGAAAAACGTAATAATACATATTACGTATCAGTAATCAACGCATATTATAATCTATGGTTGAATAACATTGAAAAAGCAATTAAAAAATTCGAACCAATCAATGTTCATATTGATTCACTAACAAAAGGTGGTTATATTTGCCACACTACAATTACACCTATTCAAGAGCTTACAGGTAAAAATTATACATCACTAGTATTTATTCCTGGTTCAAATATCGTTCTAAATATTGAACGTAATTTTGACAGATGGTTAGATCAAGATGTACAAATTATTCCTCAGAAATTTACACAATTTAAACAACCTGGTTCTCCAATTGAGAATTCTCTTATTGGTTCACGTAAACTTATTCTACAACGTAAAGGTAATCAAAATCTTTATGAAATTTACCTAAGATCACAATTACTTGAAAAGAACGGTAAAGGTAATGAAGAAAAATTTGAAGGTACTGTAACAGGTATTATTAATTCAAATGGTAAAACAGGTATCTTCGTTGAATTAAATGACCTTTATATTACTGGTTTAATGCCAATTGATTCAACAGAATTATTAGATTATCGTCCTGGCGACCAAATTAAAGTATCTATTGCTGAATTTGAAGTTCAAGAAGGTAAACAACCATTTGTCTTAGACAAAAATGACACAGTAACTTACGCAAATACTCGTTGCATTTTTAAACTAGCTTAAATAAAATTGGGAACGTAAGTTCCCAATTTCCAAAATTATTAATATTATGTATAAAGTAGGTCAATTAGTCAAAGTAGATTATAATGGAGATTTATTCGAAGGAGTAATTACTCGCGTTGATACATTAAGTTCATCAACTCCACATTATGATATTAAAAGTTTAGATTGTGGTACATATCATGGTATACCTGAATCTTGTGTTATTTGTTAAAAACTAAATCCATAAGATATACCTGCACCAATATATGGTCCAATACCAAAGTTTTGGTGTAATAAATCATAAGAAAAACCTAAGCCAACTTGAACTCCAATGTTCCAACGTTTAGGTTTTTCTTTTGGCTTTTTAATAGATACAATATCATTATATTTTACGTAAGGATTATTACTTTTAATTTTCAATATTTCATCTTCTATAGCTATTGTATAATCGAAATAAACCTCATCAGTATCAATATTTAAACCAATAGTATTTTCTTTTAATATAATATTTCCAGTTAGCAATCTATATTCATCGCTAAAATAAAATTCTTGTTTAATAGTGTTTTCTATATTAATTGAATCTTTATTATATACAAATATTGTATCACGTTTAGGCATTGATATTAATCCATCTATTTTAGCAACTAAATCAGCATTTTTACTTTTCATATCTGATAATTCTTTATATAAAGATTCATTTAATTTTTTTAAATCTTTTACTTCGCCATATAATATAGTTTTTTCAGCAATAATATTATTTGACTTATCAGTATAATATGTAACGCTATCTAATAATGATGTTATATTATTTTGTAATATTTGATTTTCTTGATGTTGACTTTGACAAGATTTACTAAATAATATAATTGTTATAATAAGTACGGCAATTAATATAATATTTACTAAATGCTTTGCAAGTGTTTGCTTAATAGTTTCCCACATAGTACTTTTAAAAAGTTATTTTTATATATAATAATATTAATTTGTACTATGTCAAATAATTATATTAAAAATTTAAAACCAAGAAAGAATGGTAGATATCATCAAGGAGTTATAGATCCAAAACATACTAAAAAATATTATTCATCAGTTAGTAATCAACCTATTATTTATCGTTCTGGTTTGGAATTACAATTTATACAATATTGTGAAAATAGTCCTAAGGTAACAAAGTGGGCTTCCGAACCTATAGAAATAAAATATTTTAATAGATTAAAAAATAAAGAAGCTCGTTATTATCCCGATTATATTATTTGTGATGATAAGAATAATAAAATTATTGTTGAAATAAAACCTGGTAATCAATGTACAAAACCTGATGCAGTTTCTTCTCAATGGTTAAAAGAAGCATGGATAACAAATATTGATAAATGGACTGCAGCAAAACAATTTGCTGAAGAACATGGAATGAAATTTATTATAGTTAATGAATCATTTTTTAAATAAAATAAATAAACATAAAGAATATGAAAAATATTAAAGACACTATTTTAGAAAAACTTAAAATTAATAAGAGTGAAATTAAATTATCAATTTTAGATAATCCTGAAGTTGTTTCTCAATATTTATATAATAAAGGAGATGATAGAGAGAAAGCTATTACTAATATTATTGCTGAATTAGAAGATGACTATGAAACAGTTCCTTTTAAAAAAATAGGTGATCATTATAATTATTTTATTGAAGTAAGTGAAATGCGTGGTGGAGAATTACGTTTAGGAATTTTTAAAAAATTAAATTCTGTAGATTTCAAAATAATGTTTTTTAGTAATGCTCTATATCATCAAAGTACACATTTACAATTTGTTAGTTGGAAAGAATTAAGAAGAAACCTATCTTCAACATATAAATATTATATGATACCTGAAGATTCAATATTAAATGATATTTGCGATTCTGTTTTTAAAGATTTCGCAGGATAATTCTATATTATATAATAAGATATGGCATTTTTAAAAGATAAAAATAATGATAATGACAAAAATTCTAAGGCAGCTTTAAAGAAAGGTCCTAGACGTGCTTCTGATGTTTATGAAAGTACGCAAAGACGTGTACACGTTAATAAGTATAAACAAAAACACCTTGAAGAAGTAGAAGCTCGTAAAAAATTTGTACGTAAAACAACGCCAGGTGCTACACCTGAATTACAATATATCGTTAATCATATTTATTCATTAGAAGAAATAAAAAATTTCGATATGTTGGAAAATATTGATGCTAGTGCTTTAGCTCAAAAAGGTGGTCACGTTAGAAGTAAACTTGCTTATAAATTTATCATGCAAATGAAAAATATTACAGCAAGATATTTATTACCTGGTCAGATTTGTTTATTTTCGTATAATGACCCTAAAACTAAAGATCAATTAGAATATTGGGATAAAAACCCTTTAACATTATTTTTTGGTACATTTAGAACTCAAAATGGTGATATTAGAGAAATTGGTTTAAATTTACATTATTATCCACCTTACGCTAGAAAACAAATATTAGTTAAAGTATATGAAACATTTAAATCATATTTTGAAAAATGCTTTAATTCACCAACACATAAACCAAATGCTTTAATGGATTATAGAACATTAAAACATATAATTAGTAAAGATGCTAAAATAGCATTTGGTGTTAAAGAATATGTACCATCATTAAGAGGTATAACATATGTAATGCCAACTAAATTATTACCTATTGCTTTTTATACAGAAGGTAGATTTAGTAGAGCGACAATTAGACAAGTACAACAATTTTGGAGAGGATTTTAATACTATGAAATTTGTAGCATTTAGTGATAACCATGGATATTTGCCACCTATGGAAGAATTACCAGAAGGCGATGTTTTATTAATATGTGGTGATATTTTACCATTAACAGTACAAAGAGATACTATTGCATCGACAGTATGGTTTGTAACTCAATTTTTACCTTGGACACAAACATTATCTTATAAATATATAGTGTTCATTGCAGGTAATCATGACTTTTTATTAGAAAAATTAGATATTAGTTTTATGGATTATATGGATCCATATCATCAATATCAAAATGTATTTTATTTATTTGATACTTATGTTGTATTAGATAATAAAAAAATTTATGGTACACCTTATATAAAAGACTTAAAAAATTGGGCGTTCTATAAAAATAATAATGAATTATTAAAAAAGTTTAAAAAAATTCCTGATGATACAGATATATTATTAACACATATGCCACCTAGAGTAAATATGTGTGGTGCAGTATTACAAAGTAATGCGTTTAATTATTTATCTGATTTTGGTAGTGAAGAACTAGCAGATGTATTATTAACTAAACCAAATATTAAATATTCATTATTTGGTCATGTTCATTCAGGAGATCATAATATCACTAAAAATGCTAATGGTACTTGTTTAGTTAATGTATCAATAAAAGATGAAAATTATAAAAGGACTTATGATGTATTTACTTTTGAAATTTAGTTTTATTATTATTTAAAGTAATTTTATATATAACAATTAGAATATGAAAAAATTATCTACATTATTAGAAAACTATGATAGTAATCCAGGTAATAGCTCAAAACTTGGAGTAATGAATCATTTAACACCTATAGGTAATATTATAACAAATATTCGTAATTTCTTTGGTTGTGTAATGGGTATTGTTGTTGAACCAGGTGAAGATGGAGTTTCTATTAAATTACATTCATCTAGATTTACAAATGATCAAGAAGTTGAAAAAATATTAAATACACCTTATTTAGGTAATACAACATTAAAAACTTATATTTGCCAACAAGGATTATGTAATATTAAAGTTATTAATATTGGACAATATTGTATTGTTTATTGTGGTCCAACTGATATTAAAACTGCTGATCCTGTTTCTAAAGTAGCAGCTAATGCTAAATGCTGTCCTTGTGATCAATGTAAAGCAGCAGTTACAGAAATGGTTCAATATAATATTGAAGAATGTGAATTACTATCATTAACAGAATCTATCGATGATGAAGAATTAGAAGATAAAACTAAAGAGCAATTATTAAAATTCATTAAAGGTGAAGATAAAGTTAAAGCAGCTGAAAAATTAGCTAAATTATTAGGTGATGACTTAAACTTACCAGAAGATTATTACTTTAAAGGTGTTAAAGATACTGATGGTAATGAATCTATTGCTTTACGTTATAAATTTACAAAACGTCGTCCTTTTGGTAAAACAGTTGAATTAACAAAATCTTTAGTAAATATTTATAGTACTGGTCCTAACGCAGTATGGGTTGAAGCATTCTTATTTAGAGATAATAACTCAGTAGAAATGAATAATATTATTAATAACGTTCTTAAGGCTATTGGTGCAGAAAAAACTGACGACCCTTGTGTTTATGAAATACCAGATTCTACTATTGATGATTTAAAACAAGATGTTAAAGATTATAAAAAAGAAAAAGAAGATGATGAAGACGATGATGACGATTCATTAAAAAAGAAAAAAACATCAGAAGTATCTAATTCATTAAAATCAGATAATGAACATACAGAAGATTAAAAATTTATTTTTATATAATTTGTGAAGGGATATTTTAAAATATCCCTTTTCTTTTTCTATATTATATATATCTTAACAAAAATATTTATATTACATGGTACTATCTAATTTAGATTGGACGACTAAAGAATTAGTCAAAACTTATGAGATAAACGATATGTTTACACCTCGTTCTCATACTGATTATGTGAAAATTAACGGACGTACTTATTCATCTACAGGTACAGTAGCTGCTGTATATTTTGTTGGTGATTTATATAAAGTTTACGATCCAAGTGTTAAATCTTATAAAAATATTTTACTTGTAGGTAAAAGCGTACAATGTAAAAAAGACGGTAGTAAATTTGCTGCTCCATTAGATATTAAAGAAAAAGAACATATATTATATGAAACTGCTTCTTTAAATGCTAAGATGAATCCATTTACAGTTATGGAAATCACAAATGAAAATTTTGATTTAATAATTCCTGAAATTTTATGTTCTTTATACGGAACTGTCAAACGTGAATTCTTAAATGAAGATTAAAATTATTAAATGAATGTAATTATGACAAAAGAACAATTTGAAAAAATAAGTGTAGAACAACCAGATACAGTAGTTATTGTTGATGTTTACGCTCCTTGGTGTGGACCTTGCAAAGGTATTATGCCTATACTTGAATCAATATCTGACGAATTCAAATCTGATGTTGAACTAGTAAAAGTTAATATTGAAGAAGATGATTACTTTGCAGAAACATATAATGTAAAAAGTGTTCCAACAGTATTAATTTTTAAATCTGGAGAATTACAGCAAAAAATTGTAGGTCCAAAAACAAAAGATGCATATATAGAATTTATAAAAGACCTATTATAATAATGAAGAGGATTACTTAAGTAATCCTCTTTACTATTTTAATTTATTTATCATTGTAAGCATTTAGGAATAAACTTTTTATCAATACTACAATTATAAAACATATCATCTGTTTTACAATTAGGCTGTAGCTTCCAATTTGAAATATCTTGATTAAATTTAGAATGTTGAAACATACTTTCCATATTTTTTACTTTACTAACGTCCCATCTTTTTAGAGGTTGATTAAAAGACGAATTTTTAAACATCTCCTCCATATTTGTTACTTTACTAACATCCCAATCACAAATACTATCATTATTAAAGTTACTACCACCAAACATCCGTGTCATATCTTCTACATTACTAACGTCCCAATTCGATAAGTCTTGGTTAAAATATTTATTATCTTTAAACATACCTTGCATATGTTTTACATTTGAAACATCCCAATCATATATATCTCCATCAAATTCACACCAATGGAACATACCTTCCATAGTTATAACATTTGACACATTCCAATCTGATATATCTCCATTAAATTTAGAAGCACTAAACATATTTTTCATACTAATAACATTTGAAACATCCCATTTAGAAATATCTCCATTAAATTTAGAAGCTCCAAACATATCAGACATAATTTTAACATTTGAAACATCCCATTCAGAAATATCTCCATTAAAATTTGAATGACAAAATAAATCTTCCATTGTTGTTATTTTGCTAACATCAATATGATTAAGTGAACATTCATATCCGCTTTTCTGAATTTCAGCCGTTATCATTTTCTTTAATTCCTCATAAGTATCAGGAAATAATGTACGTTGAGTTACAGATTGATTACTTTTAGATTTTGATATCTTTAGTTTTTCAGTAATGTATTTATTTATTGTTTTCATAAAAATCTATTTTATTTATTCTCTAATTTTCTTTGGTCTATAACTTTGTCTAATACCACATTCAAGAAATATATACTTTGTATTACAATTCTTTTTTATTTGCCAATTTGATATATTTTGATTAAAATCAGAATGACGAAACATAGAATACATAGTTCCAGCATTTGAAACATCCCATTGAAATATATCATTATTAAAATATGAATGTGCAAACATCCAATCCATATTTTTTACTTTTGATACGTCCCACTCTCCTATATATCCATTAAAATGAGAATGATAAAACATACATTCCATATCTTCTACATTAGCTACATCCCAATCCGATATATCACCATCAAAAATAGTATCATAAAATGTTCCTCTCATATTTTTAACTCTTGATACGTCCCATTGAGATATATCTCCATTAAATTCAGTTGAAGAAAATAAATGTCCTATATCAGTTATTTTACTAACATCAATATGATTAAGAGAACACTCATTTCCGTTCAATTTTATTTCGTCTCTTATCATTTTTAATAATTCTTTTCTATTATTAGGAAATAATGTATGTTTTACTATTGATTTAGGTTTTGTTATCTTTAACTTTTCTGATATGTATTTATATATTTCTTTCATATTTTATGTATATTATTAAATTTTAGTATACTATAAACTATGTGTCTAGAATGAACGAGGATAGTGTTTAAATTAACCAGGATTGATTTTCTTTTATCTGACATGTATACTATATTAAAATAAACAAAATGCCCTGGTGTGACCCTAAATGAACATGGGAGCATTTTATTTATTTGGTAATTTAGGTTTGTATTTTTCTTCTATAGGACAACCTGTAAAAATAACATCAGTATCACAATTAGAATTTATTTTCCATTTTGATATATCTTGATTAAATACTTTAGTAGCACAAAACATATGATTCATATCTTTTACTTCAGAAACATTCCAATTACTAATATGTTGATTAAATACTTTATTATTACAAAACATATACGACATATCTATCACATTTGATACATCCCAATTAGATATATCATTATTAAATACAGAGCTATCAAACATACAATGCATATATTTAACATTTGAAACATCCCATACTGATAAATCGCCATTAAAATTTTTAGTTCCTTCAAACATTCCTTCCATATTTTCTACGTTAGAAACATCCCATACTGATATATCATTATTAAATTCACTATATGCAAACATATATTTCATATCTTTAACATTTGATACGTCCCATTCTGATATATCTCCGTTTTTACCAGTGTACCTACTATGATAAAACATATTTGACATATTATTAGCATTTGATACATTCCATTCAGATATATCACCGTCAAAACTACTATAATAAAAACAACACCCTAAATCAGGAATTTCTGAAACATCAATATGATTTAATGAACAATAACAACCATTAATAGATATTTCCTTTTCAATCATTTTTATTAATTCATCTTTTGTT
>JAEIGA010000331.1_pt1 | contig 68913 bp, 59 predicted proteins | sample 9270691 | NCBI WGS metagenome assembly JAEIGA01 (sample SAMN17057246, study PRJNA624740) | gut metagenome | biome: biome; isolation source: fecal sample | host: Bos grunniens | place: China: Xizang | collected 2019 | reverse complement strand
TGATTAGTGCGTAAAATAAATTAGAATAATTTAGATAAAAGGAAATCGGGAATCGTAGTGTACATAACGCTACATGAGATTCCCGATTTACTTTTAGATAAGTTATTATAATTTATTTTACGGTTAATTCTTTGCCGTGGACATCGATATAAACAGTACTGCCTTCACTGATTGCGTCTGATAATATCAAGTCTGCAATTTTGTCTTCAACCGCGGACGTTATCAGTCGCTTTAATGGACGCGCACCGAATACGGCATCATACCCATTATCGCCCAACCACTTTATCGCCTTGTCTGTAATATTCAGACTGATTCTGCGTTCCGCTAAACGGCGTTCCAGACCCTGCAGTTGAATCTTAACAATTCCAGCCATAACATCTTTGCCCAATGGGTTAAAGAACACAATTTCATCAATACGATTGATAAATTCTGGTCGAAAATGCTTTTTAACCGCGTTCATATCAGGTAAATTGCTGGTCATTATAATAATTGTGTTCGTAAAGTTCACAACATGCCCCTGGCCGTCGGTCAATCTGCCATCGTCCAAGATTTGCAAGAACACATTAAAGACATCAGGATTCGCCTTTTCAATTTCGTCAAACAGCAAAACTTGATACGGTCTGCGGCGAACACTTTCGGTCAGGACGCCGCCCTGTTCATACCCGACATACCCTGGGGGACTGCCGATTAAGCGCGACACAGAATGCGGTTCCATATATTCACTCATATCTATACGGGTCATCGCTGTATCATCATTAAACAGATATTCCGCCAATGCCTTGGCAACTTCGGTTTTACCAACACCCGTTGGCCCCAAGAACATAAAACTGCCCATCGGTCTGCGCGGATCGGATAAGCCCGCACGACTGCGACGAATTGCGCGCGCAATAACGCCCAGCGCATGGTCTTGACCCACCACGCGTTTACGCAACGCATCTTCAATATTCAACAGTTTAGATTGTTCTTCGGCATTTAACCTGTCTGCTGGAACACCGGTCCATTTACTGACAACCGCCGCAATATGTTCTGGTAATACAGTTTTGTATTCTTTGGCATCAGCGTTCATTTTTGCGATTTTTTCTTCCAGTTCTGGAATTTTGCCATATTGCAATGCAGATGCTTTTTCATAATCGCCATTACGCATCGCGGTTGCGACTTCGGCCTTGGCCGCGTCCAACGCCGCCATCGCATCGGACAGCCCACGCATTTTTTGTTGTTCTGCCTGCCATTGTGCGGTTAATTCCCGGGATTCTGCGCCAACTGTTTCAATCAGTTTTTCCAAATCCGCCAAACGTTTTCTAGACTCTTCATCTTTTTCTTTTTTCAACGCCTGCTGTTCGATTTTCAGTTGCATTAAATGTCTGTCTACTTCATCCAATTTATCCGGTTTGGACGCAACTTCGATACGCACACGCGCAGCCGCTTCATCAATCAAGTCAATTGCTTTATCCGGCAAAAATCTGTCTGTGATATACCGATTCGACAACTTGACTGCAGACACCAACGCTGCATCAGCAATACGCACACCATGATGACCTTCATACTTTTCTTTCAACCCACGCAGAATTGAAATAGTGTCATCAACAGTTGGTTCATCAACATATACAGGCTGAAAGCGACGCGCCAGCGCAGGGTCTTTTTCAATATATTGGCGATATTCGTCCAATGTTGTTGCCCCCAAACAGTGCAATTCACCACGCGCCAACATAGGCTTTAATAAATTAGCCGCATCCATACTGCCTTCGCCCTTGCCCGCGCCAACCAACGTGTGCAATTCATCGATAAACAAAATAATTTTGCCATCAGATTCTTTGACCGCCTTTAAAATCGCCTTTAATCTGCCTTCGAATTGACCACGAAATGACGCACCCGCCATCAAAGCGCCCATATCCAAACTTAACAATTGTTTTTTCTGCAGATTTTCCGGCACATCGCCCGATATAATACGATTTGCCAGTCCTTCGACAATTGCGGTTTTTCCAACCCCCGGGTTTCCAATTAATACAGGGTTGTTTTTTGTACGACGACTTAACACCTGGATACTGCGTCTTATTTCTTCATCGCGCCCGATAACAGGGTCTAACTTGCCATCTGCGGCCAATTTTGTAAAATCGGTCGTATATTTTTCAATAGCCTGCTGTGGCGTTTCTTGTAAATCATCTGGATTCATATTTATATCCTTTGTTTTATTTGCCTCATATATAGTGCCACAAAAAAGCCTTTCAAGACACAGGAAGCAATCCCGATTAAAAAAACTGAAAACAATGCTTGACTTTTCGATAAATTTGTTATAAATTTAGCCTCGCTATAAATAAAGGTAAAGTATTATGCCACGTGTATGTAAAGTTACAGGTAAGAAAACAGAAGTTGGGATGAATGTTTCCCACTCTCATCGTCGTACAAAACGTACATTCTTGCCAAATCTGCAAACATTAAAATTCCACAGTGATATTCTGGGTCGTGATTTTTCATTGCGTATTTCGACTGCTGGTCTGCGCACATTGACAAAACACGGCGGTTTGGACGCATATGTTATGTCAAAACCAGTATCACGTTTAACTGCTGAAATGGCTGCAATCAAAAAAGCCATTGAAAAGAAAGCTGGCAAACCAGCTGCACCTGCAAAAAAACCTGCTCACAAGGCTAACCGCAGTGCACGCTTGGTAAAGAAAGTTGAAGCAAAGAAAGCCGCTTAATCGGTTTTCGGATGCCACGGCCCCGTGGCGGAATTGGTAGACGCGCTTGACTCAAAATCAAGTTCTGCAAGGAGTGTCGGTTCGAGTCCGACCAGGGCCACCAGATTTAAAAATCCCCATTTGGGGATTTTTTTTGTTTTGCCTGCGTCGGACGAGGACCGAAGGTTCGAACCGTCAGTTGGTGAAAACAAGCGAACGCGCCGTTTGAACCTTACGCAGAGAAAGGGGCCCATCGTGGCGACGCGCCACAGATGGGAATTTACAGTCCGACCAGGGCCACCAGATTTAAAATCCCCATTTGGGGATTTTTTTTGTTTTATGATATAACACACTTGTTTGCGCCCCGTTTTTATGATATAATGTATCAAGATTGTATTACAGTACCCAGGGGGAAAAAGTGAGAAAATTACTTGTTTTACCAATAATTTTATTGGCAACACCTGCGTTGGCAAACGAAATGTCTTTGACAGATGCAATGGCAAACGTGCGCAAAAATTGCAGTGGCATATCCGAAAAATTAAATGACATCAAAAAAATGGCGGGCGTTGGTACGGCCGTGGCTGCGGTTGGTACTGCGGTTGGTGGCGGCGCTGCTGCAACCGGGATTATAAAATCAAAAACAGATAAATTATCCGCAGAGCTTCAACAGGCAATCGATAAATACACAAAAGATAAGGGCCAACCAAACAACATTGATCACGTGGAAATTCATAACCTGACAACACGACTTGCCATGGCGCTTAATGATGAAGATAAAAAGTATAAATTAAAAAACCATACCCCATCTGACAAAAGTTTGCAACATTCAAACGAGAACATCGAATATATGAAAGAACAAAAAGATGCACTGGATGAAAAGTCAAAAAAACTGGGCGATGCGCGCACAGGGCTGATGGCAACTGCAACGGCTGCAAACATTGCGGGCGCGGTTATTTCGGGAACAAACAAAATCGATGACGATTTTGCCACACAAATTGGCGCGTGCTTGGGTTCTGTTCAATTATTATCAAACACAAAAATCCAAGCCAGTCTGAACGGTTCCGCAACAAGCGAAGAAATTGCCCAGGCAGACAAAATTGTTTCTGCGTGTAATAAATATAACATCACAGATGTTGAAAAAATCAACAATCGTGCAACTGGTGCAACAGTGGCCAGCGGTATTGGTGCGGCGACAGGTTTAGCGGGCACAATAACATCTGGGGTTGCAAACACAGACCAGACGCGTAAAAACGCAGAAAAAGCGAAAAATTTAAACACTGCATCAAATGTATTGGCGGGCGTGACCACGGCTGCATCATTAACATCGACCGTATTTAACGCGACCCAAATATCCGCGGCCAAGCGCGTAATTGAAACCGCAGAACAGTGCGAGGAGGCATTAAAATAATGAAAAAGATTTTTTTAACCGCAATAACGCTATCTTTGATTTCGGTTGCAAGTTCTTTTGCTGAAACAGATACTGTATCAACCATTAACGACAAATTTGATATCAGCAGCAGCTCGCTGTATGTACCTGGTTATTTTCCAGACAAATCAGGCGTCACGCTTTTGATGAGCACCCTGTTTGACAATTTCCCAGACGCATACGATACGAAAAAAAATGTATTCAGATTAGACCTGTTGGAACTGGCCAGCGCTTATCAATTATTGAACCCAAACGACCAAAACAAAGCTGCACAATACGCAACAAAGGTTTTAGAAAACCAAGCAATATTGTCTCATATACACAACTCAGTAAAAACAGATGTCGATATTTCTAATATGACAAAATCGGTACCATACAACGAATTTCACAACGTTTTTGGCAACCCTAATAACGAAATAAAACTATATTCTGATTTCAAACAAGAAGTCAAAGAAGCGATAGTTGCAAAATATTGCCCATACGACCGCATTTGGGCCACCTTTATTTGTCCTGACACATTTACATGCAAAGGTCTACCAGTTCAGCTTAGTGAAGAAGATAAATACTATCTTTGCCACGATGATATAACTACTACCAGCGGAACACCAGACGGCGGTGTTATAATAAGAATTCCAAAATATAAAAAATAAAAAACCGCCAATTGGCGGTTTTTTTATTGATTTCAGAAAAATTATTCTGCATCAGCTGCTGGTTCTTCAACAACTTCTGCTTTTTCTTCTGTTGCAACTTCTTCTGCTTTTGCTTCTTCGACTTCTTCTGTCTTTTTAGTACCAAAAGTCAAAACTTTACCTGCAACCAATGCATCGATTTCGTCTTGTGATTGTGCAACGAAAACCTTTACAGGAACGATAACATCTGGGTGCAAAGCAACTTTTGTATCGAATGCGCCAACAGATTTGATTGGTGCGCCCAACATAACCTGTGCAGATTCAACATTAACATTTGCAACTTCTTTCAACATACGTGCGATATCGCGTGTTGATACAGAACCATACAATTGGCCTGTGTCACCAGCCTGGCGAATCATATGCAGTTTCGCATTCTTGACCGCATCAACATTTGATTCAGCGTTTTTCTTAGCCGCTTCTTGACGCGCTGTCAATTCTGCTTTTTTCGCTTCGAACAATGCGACATTTTCACGTGTGAAACGCATTGCTTTGCCGTTTGGCAACAAGTAATTACGCGCATAACCAGTTTTTACTTCAACTGTATCACCGATATTACCCAGTTTTGTAATTTTTTCTGTCAAAATAACTTTCATAATCTGTCCTTATTGTTTTTTTATAAGTTAGGGATAAATCCCAAATATTTATACATACGAATAAAAATAAATTATGTGCGGCGGTGGGAAGTGTTCAATGGTTCGCCGTGTACAAATGCTACATAAGAACCAGAGAACACAACCAACGACCACAGAATTTATTTTTAGCCCAGATTGTTACGAACAAATGGCATCAACCCCAAATGACGTGCGCGTTTGATAGCGGTTGCCAATGCGCGCTGATCCTTCTGGGAAACACCACTGATGCGACTTGGCACGATTTTACCACGTTCTGTGATATAGTGTGACAAAGTCTTAACATCTTTGTAATCAATAACCTTGCCCTTTAAAGGGTTTGATTTTTTACGATAAATTGCTGCACGAACTGCCATTATTCTGCCTCCTCTGCGTTCTTTTTCATCATGATAGAAGGTGTTTTGGACAATTCCTCTACACGAACATTCAAGAAACGGATAACGTCTTCATCGATACGTGAACGGCGTTCCAATTCTGTGATTTGTGCCCCAGGCAATTCGATATTCAGCATAACATAGTGAGCCTTGCGGTTTTTACGAATTACGTATGCCAAATTTTTCAATCCCCAGAATTCTGTGGATTTAACATCGCCACCCAGTTCTTTGATGATTTCTGTGAACTTAGCCGCTTTTTCTTTTACCTGCGGTTCAGTCAAGTCCTGGCGGAAAACCAAGACGCTTTCATAATAAGCCATTTTATTTCCTTTGGTTTATACAGCCGACAGCACCATTGCCATCAGCAGGAACAGACCATATTATGGCGATTTTCAAACAAAAATCAAGCATTTTTTAAACAAAAAGAACCAAACAAATCCCTATTGACACAGTTCCTGAAAATTTACTATCATTTTTATAACAGGCAGGGATTATATATAAATGACCAGATATTTTCACGCCGCTCTTAACCGTATGGCTTTGTTTACCGCACTTGTTGCGGCTGGCGTCATTTATTTTAACGCTGAATTTATGCAAATTGCGACCGCAAACATATGGTTAAACGGTGTAATTATTGGGGCATCGCTGTTTGGTATTGGGCTTTGTTTTATCCAGATTTTTCAACTGTTGCCCGAATATAAATGGCTGCACGGATACACACACGGCAATCGCATGGTTGCCCTGCCCCCGCGGTTATTGCGCCCTGTGGCACAATTGTTATCTTCGCACCCACGCCGCATAACGGCAGATGCGCTGGACAGTGTGACAAATATGATTATCGTTCGGTTTGAAGATGCGCGCGAATCGGTTCGCTATATTACAAACACGCTGATATTTTTGGGATTGTTGGGTACATTTTGGGGGCTGATATTAACGGTTGGCGGCTTTGCAGAATTAATTGGTGGATTAAACTTTTCTGATGAAACAGTTTTACAATCTATGCAGATTGGCATTTCAAAGCCTTTATCAGGTATGACCACCGCATTTACCAGTTCTTTGTTGGGGCTGGCGGCCAGTTTAATTGTAAATTTCTTAAGCTTACAAGTACAAATCGCCCAAAACGCTATCTTTAATGAATTGATAGACTTTTTATCTGCACGGACAAAAATATCAACCGCGGATGAAGTTGTAAAGATTCTGCCAAAAATCAACTTGGCAACACACGAATTAACAAAAAGTGTCCAGGCACTGGAAAACCATATTTCGGACAGATAAATAAAAAAAGAAGAGAGAGAATACCATGTTAAACATCAGATATCGTAATCAAACAAATGTATGGCCAGGTTTTGTGGACTTGTTTTCCAATCTGGTTATCATATTGATATTTCTGTTAATTATGTTCGTATTTTTATGGACCACGACCAGCATATTTAATAAACAATCTGGGGCAAAAACAGTTGCTGATTTAAAACAGGCAAATGCAGAGCAAGCACAAACAATCGAAGAAATGGAAACCTATAAACGCGAAGCCAATCGATTGCTGATGCTGGCGCACGATGAATTGGTTAATGTGGATAACAGCACCGAAGATTTAATCACAGCGTACGAAAATAAAATTGCTGAAAAACAGGCTGAAATAGATGCGCTGACAGAACAATTAAACCAAACAACACTGATCGCCGAACAAGCGACAATCAACGCGGAACAATCAGCGATTTTGGAACAAGAACGCAAAGCATTACAGGAACAAATCGGTGTACAAACCGCCGAACTGAATGCGCGTCTGGCACAATTACAGGCGGCATTGGACGCAGCCGAAGAAAAATCACGCGCCCAAGAAATAGAATATGTTGAAATGTCAACCCGATTAAACAAGGCGCTGGCAGACAAAGTCGCCGAATTAAATGACACCGTTGCAAAATTAAACGATGTTTCAAAATATCAATCTGAATTTTACAAGGCTATCAAATTAGCATTGGGCGACATGACCAGTGTCACATCAGACGGCGACAGATTTATAATAAACAGCGACATCTTATTCGCCAGCGGTTCATACAAACTGACTGCGGACGGGAAAAAGCAATTACAATTAATTGCAAACGCCATTAAAGATATGGAAACAAAAATCCCATCAGATATCGATTGGATTGTACGCATTGACGGCCATACAGATAACAAGGCTGTAATATCTGGCACGCGCGCATATCGCAACAATACACAATTATCTATGTTGCGCGCCGCCGCCGTTGCCGAAGCGTTGGCAAATGCAGGTGTTTCAAAACTTCGTCTGATACCAACAGGCTTTGGCGAAATGTATCCTGTTTCAGCCGGCACAGATGCAGCCAGCCTGCAAAAGAATCGCCGTATCGAATTACAATTAACCAACAGATAAGAAATAAAAAAACGCCCAAACGGGCGTTTTTCTTATTCGTCTAATGCCACAATAAATATTCCCAATTTATCTGCCTGCTTTATCACAGCGTCACGATTAACAACAAAGCAAGTCTTGGTATTAACAACAATCCCGCGCAATTTTGCCGCCGCGACCGCATTTACCGTATCAACCCCAATTGCAGGAATATCAATACGCAAATCCTGACCCGGCTTGGTCATTTTTGCAAACACGCCAGATACTTTTCTTTTATTTTTACGCATATCAACCACGCGTTCCAACATTTTTGCAGTACCTTCGGCCGCTTCGACTGCAACGACCATTTTATCAACTACAACAGACGCACCAATATCAGCCGCACCAATAGTATGCGAAACCTCTATCGCGCGTTCAATATTCTTTTTATCTGCCGCGCTTGGCTTCTTTTTAGTCTGAACCCCAGCATTTTGAAACGCCAATTCAGGCGCCAAATCCTGGGCCGCTACAACTTCGAATCCTTGTTTTTCCAAAACTTTATTTACAGCCACAGCCATTGAATCATACCCCCGTTGATGTTTAATTATTTTTAACAATGCGCGCAAAGTCCAAAAATCAGGACGCAAATCAGACAAATCAGGATGCCCCAACGCGCCAACAAATGTAATCTTTTTTATTCCTAATTTTCGCGCCATACGCACCGCAGGCCCCGCCCCACCCAGTCTGATTACCATATCAGGATTTAAACGCGGGTCATAAAAATTCTTTAGCCCTATGACAAACACATCCCAGCCTGCGCGTTTCAGCGCATCACGCGTCAAGAACGGTAAATCCAACGCACCTGCAATAACTGCTATTTTTTTATCTGTATTTTTGTTTTTCATAATTACTATGGTACGCATAAAACAGACTGGAATCAAGTTGCAATTTATGATAAAATCAGTAAAAAGAAATAAAAATATCAGGTAAAAAAATGAAAAAAATATCATATGCAATATCATTGACAGCTGTTTTAATTGCGTCGAACGCATTTGCTGAATACAGCGACCAAAAATTTAAAGGCGAAGTTTTAACGGGTCTGGACATCGCAACAGTTCAAACAGTTGTTGAAGAAGAACCAACCCCTGCCCCTGGCGAACTGGGCGTTGCAGTATATGAAACAGCGGACGCTGTTAACCCTGATGATATGCAAATGTTTATCCCAACATCAATGTATGTGCGCATGGGGGGCGGATTAAACCTGGGATTTTTGACTGATTCTGCGGATTATTTTGGATCAACGCGCGCCACGAAATCAAACAGTTATACCACACAAATTGGTCTGGGCTGGAATTTATCATCATATGTACGCACAGAAATTGATTTTCAACACATGACCCTGAATTTCAAAGATATGCCAAAACAATCTGCAAACTATAATACAGTTGGTGGCACATTGTATTTCGACTTTGCGCGTCGCTATGTACAAACTGGCGACATTACCAAACGCCGCACATTTGTGCCATTTATGGGATTAGGTGTTGCATTTGGCGCGTATGGGTTCCAAGGCGCAAATGGTGCAGACGGCGCAGTTATTGCGGCACCACGTGCAACATTGGGGCTGAACATCGCATTAACCGATTTAATAGGTGTTGACATTGCATACCAGTATCAGATGATGATTGGCAACGGCTTTGGTTGGGACGCATCAAACGGCGGCGTCAACAGCATCAGCAATATAATCGCCAGTGTTCGTGCTAATTTCTAAGGTTTGGGGGATACAAAAATGAAAACAAAATTTTTATTACCATTATTATTAATTGCATTACCTTTTTTTGAATCAAATGCGGGCATAATTTACCGCGTTGAACAAACCAAGATATCTGAAACCGATTCGTTTGAACAAACATTGGCACAGCGCCGCCGTTTTTACATTGGCGGGATGTATAATTATTCCATGTGGTCTGATTATACCAACGACCAAAACATCAAATTAAGCGGCAAAAACGCATCTTCATTTGAATTGGTGGCGGGCGTTCGCGCAACAGACACTTTCAGGGTTGAAGCGAACTATGTCAAAAACGATGCAAAATGGGACACATTGTCGTTTACATCTAACACAGCATTTATAAACGCAATTTTTGATGCGCGCATTGATGGTCTGTACAGATTATTCCGCACACAAGCATTTGTACCGTATGTCGGTGCAGGCGCGGGTCTGGCGTGGAACGACAGCGATAATGGCATAAAAATGGACAGCAATACATCATTTGCCATGGCGGCATTGGCGGGTGTTGGCGTTGAATTCAACGACATATTTGCACTGGATTTCGGATACAGATATACATATATATTTGACGCATCGACCAATACAGTTTCTGACTTTTCGCCATTTGCACACACATTTCGCGCAGGCGCACGTGTTCATTTTTAACGGGTGAAAAAATAATGAAAACCTGTCCACTGTTTGGCAAATGTGGCGGCTGTAAATATGATTTTACATCCCCAGATTATCGTGAAAAAAAATTGGCGACATTGCGTGGCGTCCCCACAACAGATGATGCAATCTGGGTCGCGCCTGGCACACGCAGACGGGCTGATTTTTGCTTTGCGCCAAATGCGTTTGGTTTTTTTCAGGCCCAATCTAAAAACATAGTGCCAATTACAAATTGTCCAAACCTGTCTGAAAAGATAAATAAGATTTTACCACAAATGGCGGCATTACCATGGAGCTGTGCGGGCGCCTGTTTAATAACCGAGTGTGAAAACGGCATCGACATTGCAATAACATCAGATGTACCGTATTTTACCAACGAATTTCGTATGGCAGCAAACGAATTGCCTGCTATACGCATAACCTGGAATGACAAAGTTATAAAGCAAACTGCGACCCCACAAATAAAGTTCGGGGATAAAACAGTTGATTACCCATCAGGTGCTTTTTTACAACCCAGCATTGTTGGCGCGGACACGCTGCGCGAATTGGTAAAGAAGCATACGCACAATTATTCACGCGTGGCAGATTTATTTTGTGGGCTGGGCAATTTTACATTTGCGACCAACGCAACTGGATTTGATATTGTTGGTACAGGCGTGACAAGGAATTTATTCACACATCCATTAACCGTCGGTATGTTGAATCAGTATGATTGTGTGATAATGGACCCACCACGTGCAGGCGCAAACGCACAATGTCGCGAATTAATTCGCAGCAATATTAAACGCATAGTATATATATCGTGCAATCCAAACACATTTAAAAGCGACGCGGAAATCTTGAGCCGCGGTGGATACGAACTAAAAACATTGATACCCGTGGACCAATTTTGTGGCAGCGCACATTGGGAAATATTTTCTGTATTTGAAAAATAAAATTTTATATTGCAAAAAATCGTAATATTCAACAATAGAAAGGCAGCGGCAATTGTTATCGCAACACCTACTATGAATACGGATTTATTTGTGGCACATCAATCGAAGATGACACAAAATGCGGCGGTAAAAAGGCCAAGAATTTAAAAAATCCCCAAACGGGGATTTTCTCAAGCGGCTTTCTTTGCTTCTTTTAACTTTTCCACGGGCGCCTTGGTACCACGGACAACATCAGCATCAATGATAATTTCAGCCAAATCATCTTTGTCTGGTGCATCAAACATAGGTTGCATCAAAATGCGCTCCAAAATACTGCGCAAACCACGAGCCCCTGTTTTACGCGCAACCGCCATTTTTGCAATTTCGCGCAAACCATCATCTGTGATATTCAATTTAACATCGTCCATCGCCAACATTGCAGTAAACTGTTTTACAATCGCATTTTTTGGTTCTGTCAAAATTTTAACCAATGCGTCTTCATCCAATTCTTGCAAAGTCGTAATTACCGGCAATCGACCAATTAATTCTGGAATAATGCCAAATTTAACCAAATCTTCTGGTTCAACATCTTTCAAAAAGTCTTTTGATTCGCGTTCAGCCTTGGATTCTACATGCGCCCCAAAACCAATGCCGCGTCTTTCACATGTACGATTACCAATAATTTTGTTCAGCCCATCGAACGCCCCGCCACAAATGAACAAAATCTTGCTGGTATCCAATTGAACAGTCGCTTCGCCTGGATGCTTGCGCCCTGCGCCACCGGCCGGCACATTTGCAACAGTACCTTCGATTAATTTTAACAAAGCCTGTTGCACACCTTCGCCAGACACATCACGTGTCAAAGATGGGTTTTCAGATTTGCGCGAAATCTTGTCGATTTCGTCGATATAGATAATTCCACGACTGGCGCGTTCAACATCAAAATTCGCATTTTGCAACAAACGCGTTAAAACGCTTTCCACATCATCGCCAACATAACCTGCTTCGGTCAATGTTGTAGCGTCCGCAATCGCAAATGGCACATCCAGAATGCGCGCCAATGTTTGCGCGATCAGGGTTTTCCCAGTACCTGTTGACCCAATCAGCAAAACATTTGATTTTTGAATTTCAACATTATTTGCCAACGCGACACTATGGCGCTTAAAGTGGTTATAAACCGCCACTGCCAGGGTACGCTTTGCCGCATCTTGTCCAATAATATATTCATTTAAAAATTCATATATTTGCGATGGCGTTGGTAATTTTTCTGCATCTTTGCTGACTTCACGACGATTATCATCTGCCATAATATCATTACACAGATTGATACATTCATCGCAAATGCAAACATTACGACCGCTGACCAGTTTTTTTACTTCATACACAGCCTTGCCACAAAAACTGCAAAACTGCTGATTATTATCCGGGCTTTGTGTTGTTTTATCGTCGCTCATTATCCATCCCCAAGATTTTTAAATTATTTTCTTTCCAAAATACCGTCAATCAAGCCGAAATCTTTAGCCTCGGTCGGGTTCATCCAATTATCACGCTCCATCGCATCGAACAGTTCTTTTTCTTTGCGACCTGTGAATTCCGACATTTGTTTAATAAGGGTCTTTTTATTTTTTTGATATTGCGCCATTCTGATTTCCATATCAGTAATTTGCCCTTCGGCGCCGGCCAACGGCTGATGAATCATAATCTGGGTATTTGGCAAAACAAAGCGTTTGCCTTTTTCACCCGCCGCCAACAGCACAGAGCCCATAGACGCAACCAACCCCATACCAATTGTTGATACAGGCGCCTTGATATACTGCATAGTATCCATAATCGCCCAACCCGCAGACACATCACCCCCAGGGCTGTTGATATACATAGAAATATCAGCATTTGGATTTTCAGATTCCAAAAATAACAATTGTGCCACAATACTGTTTGCCATTGTTGGTTCAATCTGACCATTAACCATAACAATTCTGTCACGCAATAAACGCGAATAAATATCAAAAGAACGTTCACCACGTGGCGACTCTTCGATAACCATTGGAATAAGTGCCATAATAAAATCCTTTATTTTCTGTGAAATTATATCACATTTTTCATCGGTTCGCAAATTTAACATATATATAATAAAAAACCATAAAAAAACAACCCCTGCAAAAAACATTGACAAATGACAATTTTATACTATATTTAATCCACTATGACACACACACCTGGATTTTATTTGATAGAAGCTGAACGCGCACGCGCAGCCCGTAAAGACACCGAAAAACGCATTGAATTGGCAAAAAAATGTCGCGGACAAGCACAGCAATTATTAGAAACAGTAAAAAAATCTGGCTATAACCCGGCCGCTTTTAACGAGGCATTACGCAACCTGTTTATGCGCAAAGACGCCGTATCTGAGGCATTTAAAATGTTGGACGCCAATCGCAACGATTACAGTGCCGCCCAATCTAACAGTTTTTTAATGGGCGAAACATTGGTCGACTTTGCCGAAGAATTGGCTTATTTAGAAATAAAAATTAAACAAAGATAACAAAAAACCGCCAATTGGCGGTTTTTTTATTTTCAGACAAATTATTATTTATCCAAAGCAGCTTTGATTTGGCTGGCTGGAACAGCACCTGGGAACGCCTGTTCATTGATAATCAAGAACGGTGTGCCAGAAATTTCGAACTGTTGTGCCAAGTCACGAACATTTTTCAATTCGCGTGCAACAACTTCGCCATTCATATCTTGTTTCAGCTTTTCTGTATCCAAACCTGCTTCTTTTGCAAATTTCATAATATTGCTTTCAATTTCTTTTGCTAATTTTGCAGGATCTTCTGACTTGCCCTGTGGACGATATTCACGTGTCATAATCATATCAACCAACTTTGCAGCTTTGTCATTGCCCTGTAATTTAGCAGCAATCATTGCGCGTGCTGGTGCGTCACTCATTACACCATGGATAGAGAAGTTTTTGATAACAACGCGAACATCATCACGTTCTGACAAAACGCTTTCCAATTCACCATGTACACGACGGCAATAGCCACAAGAAGCAGCAGTCCATACATAGATTGTTTTTTCAGCAGATTCATTACCCAAAATTGGCGCATCTGCACTCATTTCATCGGCGTGTTCACGAACATATTTGCGAACCAATTTATTTTTTTCAGCCTGCTGTTTTTCCTGCATGCTTTCAACCATTTCTTGAATGATAGACGGGTTTACATCAACCAAGTAAGTTGGGACAACCAAGCGGCAAACCGCACCAGCCATCAACAACCATGCAACAACATTAATTGCTTTTTTTGTGTATGAAATATCTGCAGCCTTTTTTGCATTCTGTTTTACCAGTTTGCCAGAAAAGACATACAATGCGATACCCAATACCAGTACCAAAATTGTCCAAGTCATGTTTTTCTCCTTTTCTGTTTGAACAAGACAACAATAGCAAATCCACAGAAAATCGCAAGGAATAAATACGATTATTTTAACAGTTTTCGCATCACAGGCATTTGTATACCCTGCCCCACACATACAGCATCCAAAAAACGTCCCGTCACAGTCAAATCCACTGGCAATTTATACAATTTATTTATATATGGCGCAGCGCATACATCACACACCGCACGCCCAGTTCGCGGCGATAAAAAGTTTAAATTGTCAGTCGTCCCACACCCAGAACACCGGCTTAAATCCAAGGCATACCCTAATTCACGTAATAAATTAATTTCCCACTTTAAATATGCAGCATCATCAAACAACAAATTTCGAAGCAAACAAAGCGTATCGTCATACAACTGTGCATACGATTCGCGTTCCGGCAATAACGCACACAACAAATCAAACGCAGAATTAGCACGCATCAACACAGAACTTTGTGTCATCAATGGCGCTACTAAATTTTTCTCTGCCCCCCAATGAAAGACCCCCAATTGCGAATCCAGCCGCGCGTTCCACACACAGCCACCAATTTGTCCAACCAACGGTTTGTTGATTTTGGCAACATTTGCGCCCCGCAACATTCCAACCAGCACACCAAAGTCGCGTGTAAAAATACGCGCAACCGAATCGCGTTCACTGAACGGTTTAATACCAATTAAGATTCCATCAGATTCCAATTTCATACGAATCGTATTATAAACAAAAAACCGCCAAATGGCGGTTTTTTTTATTTATTTAAAACATCAACCACTTTAACTTTGAACACAACAGGTTTTCCTGCTAAACCTTCTACATATTTTTCGGGGAAAGTGATATTAACATCACGCTCTTCACCTTCGGCCATACCAACAACCTGTTCTTCAAAGCCAGGTACAAACATACCGCTACCCAATTTCAATTCAAAATTTTCAGCTGTACCACCAGGGAATTGAACACCATCCAAAAAGCCCGCAAAATTAATAACAACTGTATCACCATTTTCTGCAACAACTTTCGAATCGCAACCTGTCAAACCGACAACAGACAACAAACCCAAAACAGAAACAATTTTTTTCATTTTTCACCCCTTTCTTTTTATTTGTTATAAACACACCTGAAACCATATTCACGCATTGTTGTACCTTCTGCCTCTATCCTATAATCAAAATAAGGCGTTGGGCGCATAACATCAAACGATGGAGCATCGTACACCATTACAATACTGTCCGCATTACGACCACAAATACGTTTCATTTCATAATCTGCAACCGCAGCCAGAACAGAACGCGCATCACCATCGATATCCATACCATCTGCATTTTGCATCATACGCAGACGCATTTCACGCATATCAGTATTACCCAGCAAAATTTCAACACGCACCATTGTACCCTTATATTCTTGCCAACGAGTTTCTTTGCGCGAAGTATTCCAACGATTACTGGTTTGTTCTTTTTCTGCCGCAGTTTTCGGTTTAAACGAATCGATATTAGAATATTGATTGTTTGCCTGCATAAATTCACTGGTGCGTTCATTATACAGCGGCGCATCTGCGCCACCCTGTGCAAAGTCTTTTTCATTGTATGGCATTGTGTTATCTGTTGCACAACCCACCAAAGTCAAGACCGACAATACTGCGAATAAAAATTTTGATTTCATATGTATCTCTCTTTTTTTTTAATTTTATCAAATAAACTGTTTTGATTCAAGTCAGGATTTATGATAAAATCATATTAATGGCAAACATAGTTCTAGAATCTTTATTAAAACCATTGGAAGAATATTATTCGCCGTCATTCGTCGAAGAAATTGCGATTAACCGCGCAGGCGAAGTATGGATGCGTCTGCACGGCGCGCGCGTTCCATGGGTTTCACACAAATCAGAAACTTTAAGCAAACAGTACTTGGTTGATTTAATACATACTGTGGCAAATATATATGACCGCCCATTTAATCCGACACACGGCATACCTGTCGTTTACGCAACACTGCCTGGCAACCATCGTTTTTCTGCAATTGCGGGTCCAAATGTTCAATACGACGAAGATGATGTGACGGGTGGTGTGGCTATGAACATCCGTGGTGGCGGTGTACACGAAACCAGTTTTGAAAATTATCATCTGCGCCGTGGGGAAAAATTATTAAAGGTTAAACCACGCGAAAAACAACGGCCAGACGACCCGTATGAACGTCTGATGACTGCAATCAATGATGGCAGTCCTATTTTAATCAGCGGCGCAACTTCGACCGGGAAAACAACCTTTTTAAATCATATGTTAACCTTGATTAATCAAAACAGTCGTGTTATAACCGTTGAAGACGCACGTGAAATCCGCGTCCCCCAGGCGAATCGGGTTCACTTTGTTTTATCGCGCACGGAACAAAACAACGACTTTAACTATGCGCGCCTGTTAGACTTGGTTGTTCGCATGACACCTGATGTAATTATCGGCGGGGAAATATCAACAGACAATGCGGCTGTTTTATGGGAAATGCTGGGCACTGGGCACGATCACTTCTATACGACAATCCACGCCGAAAGTGCCGAGGCAGCATACGCTGCATTCGCGGACCGAATTTTACACACACAGCCTGCATACGATCGCACAGATCTAATTGCAGAAATGAAAAAGAAAATACGTGTTGTTCAACTATCGCGTGACGGCGCACTGCGCGCTGTGACCGAAGTTGTATAAACACAACAAAAACAAAGAATAAAGGAAAACTATGACTCTTGAAAAAATTACCGCAGGGGCAATGCCACCAAAACAAATGAACGCCATTATCGAAGTACCCGAAGGCGGCTATGTTAAATATGAAATTGACAAAGAAACAGGTCTATTAAAAGCAGACCGTATATTGCACGCTCCGATGGCATATCCTGCAAACTATGGTTATTTTCCTGGCACATTGGGCGATGACGGCGACCCATTGGATTGCGTTGTTGTCTGCAACGCACCACTGCGTCCTGGTATTTTAATTGAAGTCCGCCCGATTGGCGCCCTGTTAATGGAAGACCAGGCTGGTGGTGACGAAAAAATCATCTGCGTTCCACTGGACAAAGTCGACCCATTTTATACAGAAACAGAATACATTGACCAATTGCCGGCGATTTTGCGTTCTAAAATAAAATATTTCTTCCAACATTACAAAGACCTGCAACCAAATGCGTGGTCCAAAGTACTGGGGTGGGCAAATCGTGAATCTGCCGACAAAATTATCGCGGACAGTATTGACAGATATTGGGCACACAAACGCGGCGCACAATAAAAAAAACTTGCGTTCAAACAATTGGTTCGTATAATCACAAGACTAATTTAAACCAAGGGGTATTTATAATGGCATCATATATTGCAAATGATATGCGTGTGGGCTGGGTTATTTCACACAATGGCAAACGTTATTCCGTCACATCTATTACCAAGGTTAAACCTGGCAAAGGCGGCGCATTTGTCCAGGCAGACCTGCGCGACATTGATTCGGGCAACAAAGGTGGCGACCGCTGGCGCGCCGAAGACAAGGTTGAAAAATTGATGGTCGAAGATTTTGATTGCCAATATTTGTATGCAGACGGCACAGACGCGTTCTTTATGAACCTGTCTGATTATGAACAATTTACAATGCCGGTCGATTCATTAGGCGAATCAATGAAATTTTTGGCCCCTGAAATGGTTGTAAAGGCCAACTTTGTTGAAGGTCAACCAGTATCTATTTCATTGCCAAAAACAGTTGTTGCAACCGTTGAAGAAACAGAACCTGCATTAAAGGGCCAAACAGTATCCAGCAGCGGCGGCAAACCTGCGATTTTGGATAACGGCGTTCGTGTCCAGGTACCATTGTTTATCGAACAAGGTGAAAAAATTGTTGTTAACACCGAAACATTGGAATATGTTGAACGCGCAAAATAAAATTTAAAATAAAAAAATCCCCGTTTGGGGATTTTTTATTTACACCATCCTGCCCTGCGGCCACCGTTATATTTTCGTGCTAATTTTTTATCAACCAATACATCACCCAAATCGCGACCATCAGGCAAAATTACATTAGCATCGATACGCCCCAAATATTTATCGTCTTTGATATTTTGCAAATCAACAACTGAACCTGTCGGCAACAAATCTGTCACATATTCTTTGGCTTGATTTGCCAAATCAATTTCACGCGCGCATTCGCCGCTCATCTCTGGCGTATCCACATTTATCAAACGCACACGGACCGTAATACTGATATCATCTTCCAACTTTACAGCCGCAGCAAATGTATCACCATCTAATACATAGTCAACAACCGCAGGGACGGCATTCGCTGTCCCATAAAATAAAACACAAAACAAAGCACATAAAATTTTATTCATAACAACATTATAACCATAACATAAAAAAGACGCAAATTTTTGCGTCTTTTGTTTTTTCAACCCTGATACAGTTTATAACTTTTCGATATAATCAACATCTATTTCTGTTTTGAAAATCCCTCTGTCAACATCACCATATAATTTGACAGTATCGGTTGCTGACACAGTTTGACCACGCCACGCGTCATCATCTATCTCAACAGTGATGGAACCCGTCCCGTCTTCAAACAAGAATTTATCATCTCCCATACGCTGGACAATTTTTCCTTTTACTATCACAGGCACATCATCACGCATTTCATTTACCTGCTTTACCGTCACAATTGTTTCATTGCCCGAAACAAAACCGCCCTTGGTATTTGTTGTTTGAACCACGGGTTGTACCACCGCAACGACCGTTTCTTCAAATTCTGCAAATGCGGCACCTGTTGCCAACATCGCACCAATTGCAAATACTGATATTTTTTTCATATTTCCCCCTTGCTGGTTAATCAAAAAGATTATACCACGACAAAAAAATGAATTATACAGGAACATTATCAAACGGTTGACAAAGTGTTTGTTTGTACTATATTTATAGTGTGAGGGCGTAGTCCCCACGAAAACGGAGAAAAAATGACGCTGTATAACAGATTTTTATCGCTGATTATGTCTTGTGTGCTTTTATGCACGCCTGCTTTGGCACAAACAAATAATTGTGCCAGCGAAATATATCGCCGTCAAAATCCAGACAAATGCTCTATCACACACAAAACGTCTTTTGCAACAGGCGCATTAGTCGCAGGTGGCGCAGCAGCGTTTATTGGTGGCACAATCGCATTATTATCCGGCACATCGTCCAGCGGCGATTCTACAACCGCGCCCGCGACCACAACATTATCCACAACCAGTCGCGATTCTTATAACGAAATTGGCAACGATATCGATATGGCACGTGTTGCGACAATGACAAACCAAACAAATTATATTCGCAACGCCACACAATATGACGAAATTCGTCTGGGTTATTCTTTGGCACGCGGTTTTACAGGACGCGATTCAACAATCGCAGTTTTTGATTCCGCCGCGACAACATGGCACGGTAAAAATGTTGCAGCAATCGCATCTGACCAAGTTGCCCCGAACGCAAACATCAATTCATATCAAATCACAAACGATCAAGACAAATTCAAATCTTTTTATGAAATCGGAGACACAATCAACAGCGCCCAAAACGCAAACATTTATAATTTCAGTTGGTCGGCATCAAACTCCTATGCCAACCAAGTTTATTCACGCACACAAATAGAACAGATGACTGACGCACATTTTATAGACGCATTAACAAACGCAGCTGTCACACATGATGCTATCTTGGTTTGGGCCGCTGGAAACGAATTTCACAGTCAATCCAGTGCGTTATCTGCCCTGCCCCGCGTTGTACCAGAATTAAACGGCCACTTTGTAAATGTAGTTGCATGGGACAACAACACAGGCGCGCTGGCTGAATTCAGCAACGCGTGTGGCGTCACCAAAGATTACTGCATAACAGCCCCCGGCGCTGGTCTTAAATCTTCCGAATCCAGCATATCACTTAACGGCACCAGTTTTGCTGCCCCAATTGTTTCAGCAGCAATTGCAGTCATTCGCGAAGCTTTCCCATATATGAAATCAAATGAAATTACAAACCTGCTGTTCGCAACTGCACGCGATATCGGCGCAGCAGGCGTTGACGAAATATACGGTCACGGGATGTTAGATATGGAACGCGCAACACGCCCTGTTGGTGCACAAACAATTCCTATGAACAATGGTGGCAACACCCCAATGCAAACGGCACGCGTCAGCGGAACAATCGGTCAACAAATCAAATCAGCGGATATAAAGTTTTCTTTTGTCGACTCGTTCGGTCGTTCATTTGAAACAAATATGAACGACAACATTTCCGTCAAAAATCGCGGTCTGGGGTTTGAACGCCTGCGTGAAGACGAATTAAAAACTGCAAAACTTGGCAACACTGAAATCGGCTTTAAGCAGACAGATATGTTATCAGCATCAGGATTTTTGAAAACAAATGAAAAAACATTATTAAGCTTTATCGGTCACAGCGATGAAATCCGAATCGGCAACGGCAGCGTGTTTTTCAACACAACATTTGGTGTAATGAAACCACGAACCACCCCAGATTCAATGGTATCAGGATTTTCAAACCTGTACACAGCATCTGTAAAAATTGGCGCAAAATATAAAGATTTGACATTATCAGTTGGCACCCCAGACACAATTATTCATGGCAACATGTACCTGAACACATCTAATGGACGCGCTGATGACGGAAGATATTTATTTGCACAACATTCAATTGATATGGCAAGCGCCCCATCAATAGAATATAGCATATCTTACAAATTTATGACAGCGGGTTTTGTCGACAATCCGATTGGCACAGACGAAATTTATATGCTGGCAAAAACCAAATTCCAATTTTAAAAAAGCCTTGCATTTTTGCGCCATAATTGCTCAAATAAAAAAAGAGAAAATAATAAAAAAAACAAAGGAAGCGATTATGGCAGGCAGCATTAATAAAGTTATACTTGTTGGCAATATTGGACAGGAACCTCAGGTTCGCACAATGGGCAACGGTCAAAAAGTTGTCAGTTTTTCATTGGCGACATCGGATCGTTGGCGCGACCGTGCAACCGGCGAACAAAAAGAACAAACAGAATGGCATCGTGTTGTTGTCTTTAACTCAAACTTGGTTGAAGTTGCGGAACGTATGTTGCAGAAAGGCACAAAATTATATATCGAAGGTTCTTTGCGCACACGCAAATGGCAAAATCAATCTGGGGCAGATGTCTTTACAACCGAAGTTGTATTGAATCAATTCGCAGGTCAGATGGTTATTTTAAGCGGTGCCAAAACAATGGATGGCACATCTGGTGATTTTGGCGGTGCACCTGCACCACAACCACGCGAAGAAATATCTGTATCTGAAATTGGTGACGATATTCCATTTTAAATCTAAACGCCCAATTGGGCGTTTTTTTATTTGACCCAAACGGACTTTAATCCTATTATTTTCCTGTACAAAACAAAGGACAGGAAAATGAAAAAAATGTTAGCTATCAGCACAATCGCAATCTGCACAGCCACAACCGCAAACGCCGGGTGGTTTTCTGATTTGTTTTCCAAAAAAGAAGCAGAACCACAAACATTACAAGAAGCATGCGATTTGGAAAAAATCAAATCTGTATGTCCTGAAATAATACTGGGCGAAAAAACATTGCTGGAATGTTTGACAGATAATATTAAAAGCGTTTCTGACAAATGTATCACATATGTAAAAAAATCTGTCACAGAAAACAGCGCAGAAATTACAGAATACACAAACCAAATTAAATCGGTCGCCACAGAAAAAACAGATGCAGCAAAAACAGACGCTGCCACAACCAAAGAAACAATCAAAAACACAGTTTCTGAAAAAATCGATGCAGCCAAATTAGAACTGGCAAAAAAATTAATCGCCAGCACATCTGAACAATAAAAATCCCCCGTTTGGGGGATTTTTTTTACTCTTTAAACAAACGCGCCGGGTCAACAGCACTATTACCACGCCTTACCTCCAGATACATTTCTGGTTTATCTGGATTCATACGACCAATTGGTTCGCCAGCCAAAACCTCTTGCCCCAAGGCAACATCAATATTACCTAAATTTGTCATAACAGTATTATACCCATTTTTATGTGACATAATCACAACGCGCCCAAACCCACGGAAACTGTCTGCAAATTTTATAACCCCATCCGCTGGCGCCATCACCAACGCATCACCACGCGTACGCACACGCCACCCGTCAGACTTTAACCCCAGCGCGGTCTTTTCACCGAACCGAACAACCACACGTCCCCGCACGGGCAAATTCAGTTTACGACGCGAAAAACTGGAATCTGCCGACATTTCCGAACTGCCAACGCCCGCAGACAATTCAGAAATACTTTTTGCGCGCGCAGACAATTCACTTAATTTTTTCTGCAGCGCCGCCTGTTTTGTCTTTAACTTTTCGTTTTGCGCGCTGCGCGTACGCAACAATTTGTCTAATTCAATTTTTTCACGCGTATATTTTTTGGCAGTCCTGTCCAATTTTTCTTTTTCGGCTGCCCGTTCATCGCGCACCTGAGCCAAGTCCTTGATTTTTTCTTCGGCACGGCTAATTTGTTCATTTAACTGTTCAGCGGCACCCGACAATACCGCAGACATCAAGACATAATCACGCATATCTTCACTGTCGAAATTCGGGTGTGATGCCACAAACAAAATCCCAGACGCAGCATCCGCAACACGCGCTTGATTTTTTTTCAACTCGACACTATTTTTTTCAATTTTTTCATCCAAATCTGCAATTTTTTTTACCAACGCACTGCGTTCATCTTCCAACGAAGATACCTTGTCCGCAGTTTTCACCAATTGTTTTTTTGTTTTTGCGACATCCCGTTCAGATGTTTTAACCTGCTGTTCCAATTTTTTATTTTGCTGTTCGGTCTGCTTAATTTGCGCATTTATTTTTGACAACTCAGTTGCGGCATATCCATTATGCCCCACACACAAAATAAAAAAAGACAACAACACAATTATAAATCGCATACTTGTATATTATCAAAAAGTAAACCAAGTTGCAAACAATGTCTAATTTTGATACACTGTATCTCAACACGGAGGGAACAAATGGAAAAACAACAAGACCCAAACACGCCGATTAATTCTATATCGTCATTTTTCGCACTGGCGCATATGCTGTGCGAAGGATACCTGTATACATTGAATACCCCAATATTAATTAATTCTGGAAACAAACAGTATTCATTCTGTGTAGCATTTGACAAAAAAACAGAACAAATTTGGTTGGCAACATTTGGTGCACCAACATCTGTTATTGAAACAGTTGCACAAAAAACAAACGACATAATAACTGAAACATTGGATTTAAAATTAAACATCAACATCATAAACATTGCTGACATCGACAAACAAAAATTATTATCGCTGAACAAAAAATTGGCACAAAACAATACAACAGTTATGTATTTCAGCGATATGAACCAGGCATACAAACACCTGATTAAAATAAATCCATCACATAATTTTCCGGACAACGAAACAGTTGAAGCCTGCTGGAATTATATGGATACAGTAATCAATTATATCAATCAATCAAAATAAAAAAACAGGGCATCGCCCTGTTTTTTTTATTTTCTTATAACTTTCAAGAAAGTCTTTTTTCCTTTTTGAACCATATATTCGTCCGCCGGGGATACAACATATTTTATATCAGTTATTTTATCCCCATCGATTTGAACACCACCCTGTTCAACCATACGACGCGCTTCAGACTTTGACGGGAACAAGCCTGTTGCAACCAAGAAATCTAAAACCCCCATATCGCCTGACATTTCGATTTCAGCACTTGGCACATTCGACATATCCGCCCCACCACCAAACAACGCAGCCGCCGTATCAACTGCAGATTGTGCCAAATCATGCCCATGAATCAATTTTGTCACTTCAAAAGCCATACGTTTTTTCGCAGCGATAATATCAGCCTTGCACATAGATTTAATTTCATCCATTGGAATATCTGTAAACAACGACAATAACAGTTCTGTATTTTCATCAGCCGTGTTGTAAAAATACTGATAGAAATCAAACGGTGTCGTCTTGTCGCGCGCGACCCACAATGTACCCTTTTCTGTTTTGCCCATCTTTTTTCCGTCTGCAGTCATTAACAACGGTGATGTCAAACCATATATTTCTGATTTTGCATTGCCTTGTTCCAGATTCATTTTTCTAAACAACTCGGTCCCTGCGACAATATTTCCCCATTGGTCGCTGCCGCCAATTTCCAGCACACACCCCTTGTCATTATATAAATGCACGAAATCATACGCCTGCATTGGCATATATCCCATTTCCAAGAAAGTTAATCCACCATTTTCACGACGACGCGCATAAGCCTCGCTGGCCAACATAGTATTTACATTGAAATGCACACAAACCAATCGCATAAAATCAACATATGTAAATTTATTTATCCAATCTGCATTATTGACAATTTCTGTCCCTGGCAACACGAAATGACCCGCTAATTGTTTTACTTCTTCCAAGTTATGTTGCACCTGTTCTTTGGTCAACATTTTACGCATATCAGATTTTCCTGTTGGGTCGCCCACCAAGCTGGTTGCACCACCAATAACCAAGATTCCACGATGACCTGCATTTTGCAAATGTCGAAACATACGCAATGCAAAAAAATGTCCAATATGCAGACTATCCGCAGTTGGGTCAATACCTAAATAAAAGGTTATTTTTTTATCCCCATTTAACAAATTTTTTATTTGTTCTGGGTGAGTCATATCTTTGACAAATCCACGTTCTTGTAACATATCAAATAATTTCTGTGACATTTTAAAACCTTTTATTTTTCATACAACACAACAGATAATAACACCTATTTTTAAAACTTGCAAGGCGACAATCAAATAAAAAGCCCCGAACTTGGGGCTTTTATTCTTTTTAGAAATAACTGCGAATCTTTATCATTCCAGTTTGTGATGTATAATCCTGACGCAGCCCCAAATCATACATCAAAGATATTTCCATACCTTTATATCGCATATTCAACCCAATGCCAAATTCGCCACCCAATTCTGCCAAACCTTCGCCTGCAACAGCATATGACGAACCAACACCTGGGATAACAACTGTCGTTTCAGCATCATCACTGACGATATCGTATGTTGCGGCCGCACGCAGTTCTGGACGCAATTGGAAATTCTGACTGTTCTTTGCCAAGAACGAATAACTGAACCCAGCAACACCAGTCAAATAATCTGTATCCATCGCCTTGATTGTATTAACGCCATTTGAATATTCATCCTGTGATGTATGCAAATAACGCAGGCCCAAACTTGGTACAAAACCAGATGCAAATTCATAACCCGTTGTCATCTGGGCACCAAACATATCAACATCATATGCCGATTCCAGCATTATGCCGTATGGATTTGAATGTTCTGTATATTCAGACATAGTATACGCAAATGTACCATTCAAGAACCATTTGTTTGGCTTATACTGCCCATAAACAAACAATGTCTTGTTATCTACATCTGTATCACGGGTTGTCGAATGAACATCTGCGCTGTTATAGGCAAACCCTGCACCCAATGTATACTTTTTATCAATCAGCGTATCTGCACCAACAGCGAACCCACGTGTATAGCTGTGGAACTGTTCATCATATTTAGATTTATTAAACAGCCCCTGTATCCAGAACCCATTTTCCTGAGCCATTTCATCACCACCGGAACGGCCGCCACCATAATAAGAATAATAACCGCTGCCATATTGTGAAGTTGTATTACGAACAGATGGCAACGCCTGTGATGCACCGCCAGCCATACGCCCCGCCGCCAACGACAACACCTGGTTATGCGTTGCGGTCGCAACAGACTGAACAACAACATTGTCATCAGGATTCAATTTTGCAGATTCTTTTTCCAAAACATCTGTTTTGCCAGAATTCAACGCCTGCTGTGCCAACAGTGAAATTCTTTGGACATTTTTATCCGTTGAATTTGCCAAGCCAACCAATGTAGCCGCAGCCGATTCCGAAACGCCCGTATCTTTAACCAAGGTATCGATTGGCTTTGTCGAAACAACGACCCCATCTGCACCACGGTTTTCGACCAAATACGCTTTGCCTACATTTATTGTGATGTCGTTATCTTCGCTGAATATATTATAAGTTCCAACCGAAGAAACATCCAAATTAATTACGCCCGACCCTGTTATTTCACCAAACAATTTTCCATTATCACGAACATTGCTGTTTAAAACAGACGCATTAATCGTTCCATCAATGTTTATCAAAGATTGATTAACCGTAGCAGTCCCGATATTTAATACTGCACCACTGGCAATATCCAAAACGCCATCGCCCAAAATACCACCACTGATAGATGTTTCGCCACCTTCAATTTTTATTGCGCCATCATTATAAATATCGTTCTTGGATTTTCCTGCTGCATTACCCAAAAAGATGTTTTTACCACTTAAAACGATACCGGCGCCCGCTTCGTTATAAACGGCCCCACCTTTATCGCTGGCCTTGTTCCCGGTAAAGTTCACATTTTCCAAACGCATTGACGCAATATTTCCTGATTTGTCTGCATCACCATGGTTATAAATTGCGCCACCCGCCGTTGCCAGATTTTTTGAAAACGCAGTATCCGCAATATAAACCGCCGTCATATCTTTGACACTGCTGTACAGATAATTATCGATTGCGCCACCTGTTGTTTTTGCTTCATTTTCAACAAAATTTGATTTCAAGATATCCAAACGCGCATCTTTGTTATCAGCAATGTCTGCACCGAGTGTTGAAATTGCGCCACCGCGTAAAGCAGACTCGTTATCATCAAATGTGACATTTGTCAGTGTTGCCCCAGAAAACAACCCCAACGCACCCACATCACCTGCTGAATTATCGCGAAATACGGTGTTTGAAATCTCTGTCTTTACAGCACCAGTACCCGACACAACCGCACCAAAAGAACCAGCCGACTTATTTTCTGTAAAAGTCGCCCCATCAACTATCAAAGAACCACCATCGCCATTATAAATCGCACCGGCAGATTTTTTTGCGAAATTACCAATAAATTCACCGCCATTGATTTCTAATGTACCGGCATTATAAATCGCCCCACCATTTTCGCCCGCACTGTTTCCTGAAAAAGCAATTTTTCCATTAAATTCAACGGTATCATTATTGTATAACGCGCCCCCAAATCCATTTGCAGAATTGCCGCGAAAAACAGTATCACCATTAAACACAATTGAAGTTTTACCAATTGTGTCTCCTTTGGGCATTGCCACATTCCAAATTGCGCCACCGTTCATATCCGCTGTGTTATCAGCAAAAGTTGTCGCTCCATTTATAACAACTTCTGAATTTGCGGTCGCTCCATCAAAAGCCCGCGCCACAATTGCACCACCATGCGCACTGGATTTATTTGCAGTAAAAGTATTAATACTGCCCCGTTCACCAATAATCAAAGTGGTTGTATTGGTATTACCGCGATTATGTATTGCACCACCACCACTTTTGGTTGCGCCAATATCCGCCGCGATATTATTATCAAAAGTATTTACCGCGCCCCCAATTGTTAAATCGCCGGAATTAAAGATTGCGCCACCGTATCCTGCATCAGACTTGTTCCCTGTAAACACAATATTGGGCGCAACAAACTGTACTGTTCCACCGTTATCAAATGCACCAGCACTGCTAGCCGTACTATTTGAATCGAACAACACATTTCCAACCGTGTTTACACTAACATTCCCTGAATTTTTCAGTCCGCCACCATTAGTACCAATGTTATTTGAAAACAACATATCACCACCGGTTAACAGCACACTTCCCGCATTTACCAGCGCGCCATTAGACTTATTTGTGTTTTTATCAAACGCAACACCATCTGCGAACAAAACCGTCGCATTTGTTGCACTGTTTAACAATGTGCCAACACCCGTATTTTCAACAAAACTTGCTGCGCCATTAAACTTGACCATATCTGTTGCCTGGGCGATATAAACCGCAGATGCGCCACCTGCATTATTATTGGTAAAAATTGCCCCTTTTTCAAAAGTCGCATTTCCGCCCAATATCGCCAGCGCACCACCATTTTTTGTTGCGCTGTTATTATCAAACGACGCATCTGATTTGAACGCAACATCACCAGCAGACATAATTGCCCCGCCCTGGCTGGCAGACTGATTCCCTGTAAAACTTGCACCGGCATTAAAAACAATCATACCGTCACGATGATTAATCGCCCCACCACCAGAAAAAACACTGTTTGAAGATTTTGTCACCTTGTTTCCATCAAATTTGGCGTCACCGTTAAAAACAATATCCGGGGATTTTGCATCGCCCAATCCATAGTTAAATATTGCCCCGCCACCATTTGCGTTATTGGTGCTGTTATTAACAAAAGTTGATGCCCCGGCAAAAGTTATCTTGCCACCCTGGGTATATCCAGAACCGGTCAAAGAAGACAGCCACCCATTACCAATCGCGCCACCCATACCACCATTATTCAAAGAATTTCCAGAAAACAATGTCGCGCCATTAAATGTCAAAGAAACATCTGGCACATCTTGCATATAAAACACACCGCCATTATTCGCTGTTGTTGACGCAATGTTTTGCGCCACCAAATCTGTATAAGACGTATCTGTTGTAATCACTTGACGGCCGGTCACCGATTCCGCCATCGCAGGCAAAACCGCGAACACAGGCAAAACACTGCAAACCTTTAACAAATCAGATAAATTCTTTGGGCAAGACATAAAAACATCTCCTTTTTTAAAAAATCCTTCCTTATAGGAATTTGTACCACATAATAAAAAATTATCAACACAAAATATCACAAAAACACACTTGACAAACCGATTTATTGTACTATATTTAAATGTGAAATTTAAGGAGCAATAAACATGAAAAAGAAATTTCGTAAAGCACTTGGTATTATTTTGATTTCTGGCGGCGGTTTTGCAGCCCTGTTTGCTGCGGGAACAGACGACTATAAATTAGAAGCACAATCCCAAGGCATCAGCACCGAAGATTGCGCCAGCGACGAAACAATCGCAAAGACGGCACTTGCAGGCGGCGCCGCAATGCTGGTGGGTTTGGCGCTTTATAAATACGACGGCAAAGAACGTTAAAAAACGCCCCAACGGGCGTTTTTTAACACAACATTCGGCCTAAAACCTAACACCCCTATATTACTTTCGTTTTTTCTTTTGTTTGAATAAAACAGGCTCCACCCGCGCCGCAGCCCACCCCAGAAACATTGACACAATGATAATGATGCCAAAATAAGATTTTCGCAACATATCATTTTCCAGGAAATATTCTACTGTATCAAACACCAAAAAGACTGACCAAACCTCTACTACACAAACAAAACCCGTTATCAGCCGATTCTTTTTTTCAGTATTTGTACGCTTGTGCTTTAATGACTTTACAGCAAACCAGACACCAATCCATCCAATAACAAACATTATAAACGAAGCCACAACAGGCGCCCATTTATTTAACAGAACGATTCCTGTCAAATTTTTCACACCCAAAAAAAAGACATCAATCAAAGAAATACATACAACCCAAAACAAAAATTCTTGCCATCTTTTCATGTTTCTACCTTTGTTATTTATGTGAATTATATCACAAAAAAACAAGAAAGACAAAGCCCCCCACCTTTATTGGCGGGCTTGTCTATCTTGGTTGTGCTCGTCATGCAATTCGCGAGCCGAATTGATGGAATTTGGACAAGAGATTAGCAAAGTGATTAGACATTTAAAATTTCAAGAAATATGCACAGAAATAAAAAAATCTGGCAACTGCCAGCAACTTTTATTCTCTTCGCACTACAATTGTACACATTTGCAAACGGTTGTCAAGTTATTTATTTGTCAATCACTGCTTGACAACACATTGTTTATACATTATCTTGTAAATACAGCAACAAACATAAAGGAAACCAAATGAAAAAAACAATTCCGTTTTTTACCAAATTTTATTTTGTTGTCTTGTATATAGATAAAGACAACAAACCCAGTATTGCATATTCTGCATACAATATTTTCAATAAAAATAGAAATAAACAAAAATTTGCAGATATGCCAAAGTTACACTTCACTGACGTAAATAGTGCGAACCTATATTTGGCAACTAAAATCTACCCAAACATCGAATGGGACGCCTTTGTTGAAAATGTTACATTTGATTCTTCGGACAAACTAGAAGAACAAGAAATCGCAGTAACAGGTGTATCTCGTGGTGGTTCCGGAAATCAGTTTTATTTCTCTGACACAAAGAACCTAGAAAATCACTATTTTGGTTTTTATATGGCACGAGAACAGTTAGTTAGACGTGAAATTTTAGCGAAACACAAACAAACAAAAACAAAATAGTTCGAAAGTGGTGGTTTTTCACCACTTTTTTTATTTAAACTTTCGAACTCGGTGAAATTATTAGCATCCAAACAAAAACCCGCCTTTGTTGGTGGGGTTGTTTATCTTGGTCGGCCGCAGCTGGATTCCCTCGGCATAAAAATGCCTGCGGGGCATTCGTTAGCACTCGAACTGCACTTTGTTTGTTCTCGCTTACTCATTGTCGAACCAGCGCAACAAATTTTGTTGCATGATACAAACCAACGCACCACAGAACCAAAAATTAAACCCGTCTTGTGACGGGTTGAATTTTTGGTTGGGGCAGCTGGATTCGAACCAACACCGACGGAGTCAGAGTCCGGAGTTCTACCGTTAAACTATGCCCCAAGCACCGCGGATTATAAGGCTTTTTTATTTTCAATGCAAGTAGAAAGTTAATACTCGTGTAAAAAATATGTAAAATTTTTTGCAAAACGAAAGCACTTTTACACATGTAAAATATGTATTTAATATGTACAAAAACAACTGCCATCGCCTTGATTTTACATTAAAACCGCCACTTTTCCAACACTTTTAATTTTGCCAGACCATTGTTCCGCTAGTCCGCCGGTCTGGAAAACACTCAAAAGAACACTACTTTTTAATAAAAAAGACGACCAAAAGGTCGCCTTTCATATTGTTTTCTTATTATTTTTTTATCTGAACAAAATCCATATCAAGTACAATATCAGATGTCGCAAATTCAGGCGCATCTACATATTTTATACCCGATGGGACAACACTACCCACATTTATCAAATCTGTTTCGCCTGTACGTAAGATATCACAGATTTGTGCTGGCGCAGATATTGTTATGGATAATACAGGTGTTTTCTGAGATTTGCCATTTTCAGATTTTGCACCACGAATATCTGAAACAACTTTTACTGTTGAATCATATAAAACACTATCATCTGCGGTTATGCCAACAAAGTCTTCTTCCATAATCCACGATTGGTTGTGTAAAGATTTTTCACTTGTTCCCCATGGTCTAGATTGAAAGATTTCTTCGGTAATAAACGGACAGAATGGTGCAAAATGCTTTACAAATACATCAATCGTGAACATCAGTGTCGCAATTGCAGAAGAACTATCATCTGAATACGCACGGGTCTTTACTATTTCTAAATAGTTATCACAAAAATTCCAAAAACGTGATTCCATTACATCCAACGCGGTTGCATAATCATAATCATTGAATGCACGTGTTGCCATTGCAGACGCATCCGCCACAGTATGCAACCAAGACTTATCCATTGGGTTTGTGATATATTTCTTATAGTCAGATTCTGCAACAACAGAACTATTGCCGACTATACCGAACACAAATCTACTGGCATTAAACAATTTGACGATAAACTTATGCCCCTGTGACATCATTTTTTCATCAAATGCAGTATCCATACCCAAACGCGCCTTGGCCGCCCAATACCGAACCGCATCTGCAGAATATTGGTCTATCAAGTGTGCAGGTGTCACCACATTGCCTTTGGACTTACTCATTTTCTTTCTATCTGGGTCCAAGATAAAGCCACTTATCAAAGCATTGTACCATGGCAATTTATTTTCATGTAATAGTGCTTTGGCTACGGTATAAAATGCCCACGTCCGGATAATTTCGTGCGCCTGTGGTCTGATATCCATTGGCAAAGACAAATCCGACCCCTTTGGCGCAATAGACATTGCCAACTGTGGTGTCAATGAACTGGTTGCCCAAGTATCCATAACATCTGGGTCACCGATAAACCCACCATTTTTTCCGCGCATATCTTCTGTATAACCACGTGGTGCCATACTCATTGGGTCAACAGGCAACTGGTCTAAATCTGCAATAATTGGATTATCAAAATCTGGGTTGCCAGCATTATCTAACTTATACCAAACAGGGAACGGCACACCAAAAAATCTTTGACGACTGATACACCAATCTTGATTCAAATTCTTTGCCCAATCAACAAAACGCGCCTGCATAAAAGATGGTTTCCAGTTGATTTTCATACCTGCATCAACTAATTCATCTTTATGTTCCAACAGTTTTATAAACCATTGGCGCGAAGATACAAATTCTAATGGCAAATTGCCTTTTTCATAAAACTTTACAAAATGCTTGATTGGTCGTGGTTCGCCTAACAAAGCACCATCAGCACGTAATAACTCAACGATTTTACGTTTTGCATCTGCGGCAGACAATCCAGTCAACTGAGAATAATTTTTATTGGCTTTATCTTCGTTTAATGTTTCAAATGCATCTTCGCCAAATTTAACATCCATCAAATGACCATCTAGTCCAATAATTTGTTTAATTGGCAAGCCAGATTGTTTCCACCACGCAACGTCTGCGGCATCACCAAATGTGCAGACCATCATAATACCTGTACCTTTATCTTTTTCTGCATGTTCAGATGGTACAATAGGAACAATCACATCAAACAATGGAACTATCGCATTTTTACCAAATAAATCCGCATATCTTTCATCATCTGGATGTGCAACAATTGCAATACAAGCAGGTAATAATTCTGGTCTTGTTGTTGCAATAACAAATGTTTTATCTGATCCTTGAACTTTGAATTCCAAGTCATGAAAAAAACCATCAACTTCGCGGTCTTCAACCTCTGCCTGTGCAATCGCAGACCTAAAGGTCACATCCCACATTGTTGGCGCATAAACAGAACGTGTATGTCCTTTATTAAACAAATCAATAAACGATGCCTGTGATAATTTAATTGCCTCATCACTAATTGTTGAATATTTCAAGTTCCAATCATAAGAATGCCCAATTCTACGGAATAAATCTTCAAAAACCTTTTCATCTTGTTCGGTCAATATTTTACAAGCCTCTATAAAATTGCGGCGTGAAACCTCGCGACGTGGCGATTTATCATCTGGATTATGCGCTGGGGTAAAATCCGGGTCATAAGGCAGTTTTGGATTACATGCGATATTATAGTAATTTTGAACGCGTCTTTCTGTTGGCAAACCATTATCATCCCAACCGATTGGATAAAATACGGATTTGCCACACATGCGCTGAAAGCGCGCAATTAAATCTGTTTGTGTATAACTAAAAATATGCCCGACATGTAAAGAACCAGATACGGTTGGTGGTGGAGTATCGACGACAAAAGAATTGACGCGAGAAGCAGTTGCATCGTATGCATACGTGTTCGTATTCTCCCAGAAATTTGCGCATCTATTTTCAATTGCGCAAATATCTAGGCGGCTGTCTAATTCTTTTTGTGTTTTGTATTTCATTTTTTTCCACCTAGTTTTTTAATTGTTAAACTGCTTGTCTTTTATACCATATTTTTAGCAAAGGTCAATTGTTTGTTGATATAAAATAAAGTCCAAAATTTGTGTGTAAAAAATATGTAAAACTGAAACCATATACAAACCAACTTAAACCAACCTGTATGCAGTGATATGCACAAATGTTAAACGGCCATTTTGCTAGTAAATCAGGCTAAAATACGCAGAAATCTGGGATTTTTTTGTTGTGTAGCATATGTGGAGTCAGAGTCCGGAGTTCTACCATTAAACTATGCCCCAAGCACCGCGTATTATATGCATCACGAATACATTTTGCACGCAGAAATTTAACAGCCAAAAGGTTCCTATGGCGAATAATACCCAACTTATAAATAATTTATATAAGACCAAAGGAGGCTTTGCCATGAATAAAATTAAACTTTTTGCAACACTTGCCGCGTGTATCGCACTGATTCAAAACGCGAATGCCTGTACAGGCATTACACTTAAATCCGAAGATAACGCAACCGTCGTCGCACGAACAATGGATTGGTCGCGCGCAGAAAACAACAATATGTACGTAGTTGTGCCACGTGGACACAATCAACAATCACTGTTGCCAGACGGCACTATGGACGGCCTGTCATTTGTTTCGCTGTATGGGTACGCAGGACTGGCGGCCGCCGAACCAGAATTTATCGTTGACGGTACAAACGAAGCAGGTCTGTCTGCTGCCCTGTTCTATTTCCCAAATTACGGTAAATATCAAGAATACAACGAAAATTCCAAAGATATTTCTTTGGCGGACTTCCAAGTTGTATCATGGATACTGTCACGCTTTTCAACTATTGACCAAGTAAAAGCCGCGATAAACGATGTCAGAATCATAAACGTCGACCCCAGTGCATCAACCGTTCACTGGCGTATAACCGAACCATCGGGCCGCCAAGTTGTACTGGAAATCGTAGACGGACGTCCAAACTTTTATGAAAACGAAATTGGGGTTTTAACAAATTCTCCGGGCTTTCCATGGCAAATGACAAACTTGAACAACTATGTCAATCTGCACCCAGGCGGCGCAGGTCCAACACAATTCGGCCCAATTACATTACGTTCTTTTGGTTCTGGTTCTGGGTTCTTGGGGCTGCCGGGCGATTTTACACCACCTTCCCGTTTTGTTCGTGCAGCGTTTTTAAAAACATTTGCACAGACCCAACCAACCGGCGAAAAATCCGCAGAACAAGCTTTTCATATTTTAAACAATGTCGATGTACCATCAGGGGTACAATTCGCGGTCGGCAAATCGCCAACAAATATTCCCGCAGCAACCCAATGGACAATCGCGACAGATTTAAAAAACAAAGTCATTTATTATCACACAATGTACAATCGGACTATTCGCAGTATCGATATGAAAACCATAGACTTTGCATCTGTGCCATTTCAATACCACCCATTGGACACAGAAAAACAACAAACTATATTTTCTGTAAAAATCGATTAAAAAATAACCCCATGAAAAAATCATGGGGTTATATCATTGACAAAAAACACATTAAAATGATATAATTTCCCCAAAGAAAACACTGTAAAATCAATGAAATTGAAAAACATTATTTTACCTCTAAGTTTTTTAAGCCTGACCCCAACGGCCAAGGCCCAACAAACACAACCCGCAGAAAATGATTCTGTGGCAAATAAAAAATTTGAAATTATCGCCACCCCCAACACGGCAACGCCTGACACGACTAAAGCTTTCAATGTTGCCGAAGCGATAAAAAACGATACTATACTGAACAAAATTATCGAACGACTTCAAACACCAAAACTGACACCGCCGGACACCACAACCAAGGCAACACCCATCGACACCGCGACGCAAATCATTCCCCTTGAAGTCGAAGAAGAAGAACCCGAAGAAGATGTCATAACGCCACTGGTGGAAAGCTATAACAAAAATCCATACGCGCACAATTTTGACAAGATGTTGCAGTTGTTTAATTTAATGACTGACCCGTTTGAATTGTACGATCGTCTGGAAATTCCAATCCGTCACGCAATTATTTTAACTGACGTTATCTCTCCGGAATTACAGGAAAAACTTCACATCAAGGACAAAAATGACATTTTAACCACTTCTCTTGAAAAGAAACCCGAAGTTTTAACTGATGAAGAAGCCTTTAACTTCATCGCCGACGGGCACATTTTAAACATTATGAAAAAACCCGAACGCGTCATTGAAAAATCATTAAACATCGCACTGCAAAATCTGGATTCTATTTTTACAAATCCGCGAAAAATGGAATGTTTGACCAACACAATGGAATATACATTAAAACACCAAGACAACTCAACGATGGCGGATTTGTATATGAAAATTTTCATTGCCACAACAAACATCATCCGTCAATTTGATGCAGACAAAGACAAAGAAAACATCCACCTGGAATCTATCAACCAAATGTCATTGGCGATTGAAAAGTTTAACCGCGAAATTATTCCAAATTCTGTTCTGGACCAGGAAATCAAAATTAAAAGCCCACGCGACTTCGTTCTTAACGAGTATCAGGATATAACACACCGAATAAATATGACTAAAATTTATAACGAAGCGTATTATGCTTTTTTAACAAACAAATACAAATCCAACCGGCAAAAATTTAACCACCCTGCCATCCAACAGTTATACAGCGATTACATAGAGGCAATAGAATTACTGACCCGCGCACGCAACAAAAAAATAACCGATGCACAACGCGACAGATTATCCCAGTTAACACAAAAATATCCTGAAATAAGTCTGCTGGACCCATATTTTTCAAACATCTATGTCAACACTGATAATTATGATAAATTTTTAAATTTTATAACATCTATTCACGCCACACAATCCGACAAAAAGCAAAAAATTCCACCAGAAATACAAATGATATTGAGCGATTGTCAAAAACAAGTAAATACATATCGCGCAATGTTGGGGCAATATTCTATCAACTTACCGGACATACAAATAATGACTTCCGACAAAATTTCATACCCAGACGTTGCCAACGGCCCACTGAACCCATACGAAACATTTAAAAAAATTGATTCTACATTATACCAACAGGCACGCGCACTGACATTCCAACAACGCGCGTTACGCCGACTGGCTAAAACAGGCCCCCAGACCCAAGACGCACAATATCTTGCAATGACAAAATCCAGATAACAAAATCCCCAACTGGGGATTTTTTACTTGTCTTCCAGAATTGCAACACCCGGCAAAGTGCGTCCCTCGATAAATTCCAGAAATGCCCCACCACCGGTTGAAACATATGTAATATCATCTTTGACACCACACGCTTCTAATGCAGCAACCGTATCACCGCCACCAACAATACTTTCTAACTTTCCTGCACGCGTCTGGGCTGCAATTTCATTTGCCAGCGCAAACGACCCATACGACCAAGTTGGCTGCCATTCTGCCATACCGACCGTACCGTTCCAAATAACAGTTTTTGCCTGCTTTATTGCATCTATATCACGCGCAGTCGTCTGAACGCCCGCATCAATAATTACATCATCGTCTTCGATTTCTGAAAACCCTTTGTTAACACGCACTGCATCACGTGCAAATTCTTTGGCAACGCCTTTATCCAACGGCAACAAAACATTACAATCATGCTGACGCGCATAATCTAAAATTTCCAGCGCAATATCTTTCTGGTCTGCTTCATACAAAGAATTCCCAACACGCGCCCCTGTTGCATAATTAAATGTAGTACCCAACGCACCACCGATAATCAGCGTATCAGACAATTTTGCCAACGCTTTTAATACGCCTATTTTTGTAGACACCTTGCTGCCTGCAACAATTGACAACAATGGACGCTTTGGGTTTTCCATAACATTGGATAAATGTTCTATTTCGTTTGCCAACAAACTGCCTGCATAACTTGGCAAAATTTCTGCTACGCCAACTGTACTGGCGTGCGCACGATGCGAAACAGCAAAAGCATCATTTACAAACAAATCGAATCCACGCGCCAATTCAGCAGAAAACGCAGGATCATTTTTTTCTTCGCCTTCATAAAAACGCACATTTTCCAGTAAAACAACATCACCATCATGCATATCTTTTAAAAAGTCTTTATCCAAACAATCTGGGATTAACTTTATTTTCATAAAGTCTGCAATTGGCTGTAAAGTATATTCCATATTGCGCGCGCCCTTTGGACGACCACGATGTGCAACAATTGCAATTCGTGCACCTGCCGCACGCAGCGCATTAATTGTAGGCATACTTTGATCAATACGAAAAGAATCCGTTATTTGTCCATCAACAATTTGTACATTAAAATCATCACGCAACAAGACATATTTTCCACGAACATCTAAATTTTCAATTCTGCGCAACTTCATTTTTTATCCTTTCCTTGATTGGTCCAAAGCTTTTTCTATGATGTTGATTTATACCATATATTTCAATCGCCTGCAAATGAGATTTTGTTGGATAACCCGCATTTTTATCCCACCCATATTGCGGGAATTGCAACGCTAAATCAGTCATTATTCTGTCACGTGTTTCCTTGGCGACAATGGACGCCGCCGCAATCGACAACGAACGCGCATCCCCACGCACCACAGGTGTACCGCTTAAATCCGCCGGCACCCGATTACCATCAATTAAACAATGCTGTGGCGTAACACTTAGTGAATTTACCGCACGTGTCATCGCCAACATAGACGCCCACAAAATATTTAATTCATCAATTTCTGAAACCGACGCCTGCGCAACAGCCCAAATCGTATTATTTACAATCCAATCGTATGCAACTGCACGCATACGCGGTGTCATCTGTTTAGAATCACGAATAACAATTGGAATTTCAACATCGCGTTGCGGAAAAATTACCGCAGCCGCAACCACAGGTCCACACAATGGTCCCCGCCCTGCTTCATCAACACCAGCCACCAAATTGAAACCGGTTAAATTTTCCAAACTAAAATCAGGCACACATTTTTGCATTTTAAATCATCATACGGTCCGCCATCTGTTGCTGAACATAGGCATCTTCGCTGTTATATAATGGCCAATTTCCATGTGCCAATTCCTGCATAGAATTCAAAGGCTGCCCCAATCGCGCGCGATACAGCCACAAATTCGACATAACGCGTTTTATATAACTGCGCGTTTCATAAGCGGGGAAACTTTCAATATACAACAATGGATCATATGTATAGAAAGATTTTTCAAACTTTACCATCGTTCCCATTCCTGCATTATATGCCGCCAACATTTTTATTATGTTATTTTCAACATTTTGATGTTGCAACAAATCAACAATATATTGCTGGCCCAGAAACATATTGTGTTCTGGATTCGACATGTCAATCTGCGAAAAATCAACCTTGTTTGCACGCGCGACGCGTTTCGCTGTACTTGGCATAATTTGCATTAATCCATTTGCGCCGACCCCCGATTTAGCCGAAACCCTAAAATTACTTTCTTGCTTTGTAATTGCTAACAATAACGCCCTGTCAATAGACCAACCACCCAACGGTTCCCAATCAGGCAAAGGATATTGCGCAGAATATATAATATCATCATCAATTTCCAAAATTCCTCTATCTTTTATAACACTGGCCGATTGAATTGAAACGCGTGGCAAATTATACGCCGACGCCACAGAATTTACCGCATGCAAAACCCTGTCTGAAACCTTGGGTGTAATCAAATATTTTAAGTATTCTTCGGCCCTGTCTTTTCGTCCAACCTGCAACAAAGCCAACGCCATTTTTCCATATTTTGTATTAACCAACTCTACAATATCTTCTGCAGTCACATTATTTTCAAAAAATTCGTATTTAGGCTGCTGACCCAACATTGTTGCGGACAACGCACCATAAAAAGCCATAGGATATGTCGCAGCAATTCGCCAATACCGCTTTGCATTTTCAATATCGCCTTTGAAATCAGCGGCGCGTCCTGCCCAAAAAGCCGCCTCTGTCTTACGCGCGTTATTAATTTGTGGCAAATCCAGGATTCGGCTGAAATATTTCTGTGACTCTATATAATTTTCTTCTTTGAAATACAACAATCCCATCGCCCACAAACCATATTCAGAATTTGCATCAGACGCAACAAACCCCCACTTTTTTGCCAATTCCATTTCGCCATTTGTATAATATAAATAAGCCAAACGCCCCGCCAAACGGCCATAATCCGATTCTGTAATTCCTTTTTTAAAATTTTTATCTTCTAATATTTGTCGAGCAACCTTGGTTGAACCGCTGCGAATCGCACGCTTAAACGCATCAATATTTTTATTTATTTTGCCGCTATATTTTTTCTGAGTCCAAGTTTCAGATTTTGCGGTTTCAATTGATTCAGAACCACTTATCATATTTGGCACTTTGGCGCGACGCACTGTTGCCTTTTTTATTTTCGCCAACTTTTCCATACGCTGGGCGCCGGGCATATCGTAATATTTTTCCATCCAATCCGCAATTTCCCTGCCCCGTGTATGATAAGTATCAGAAATATAGCGCTGATACAAAACCTCATTCATCAATAATCTATCTGCGATTTGATTTTGTGCATTTATCGCAGTATCGATACGTTCTTTGTCCTGTAATTTAAATATCTGACGATATAAACTGGCGTCAATATCAGATAAAACCTGTGGCATATCCACCGCCAACGCAGAAACTGGCAGCAAAACAGAAAATAAAAATGCAAAAATTTTTTTCATTTTGATTTATCAGAACAGCGAATTTTTTGGCAATTTGCATACAACTGCATTTTCTTCATCTTCTGGTATTTTATCAATAATCTTTTTAAAATCCGACACGCGCGAAAACTTGCGATAAACAGAAACGAAACGCACAAACGCAATCGGATCCAAATTCAGCAAAGAATCTGAAACCATCTGTCCAACTAACGCGCTGCTGACCGTATCATCTGCAGTTTCTGTTTCCAAGCGTCTGTGAATAGATGTCACTAATCGTTCAATTTGTTCATCACCAACTTCACGATTACGGCACGCCAATTTGATACTGCGACGCAGTTTTTCACGATCAAACGCCTCTAACTTTCCACTATTTTTACGCACCATTAAATCGCGCATTTGAACACGTTCAACAGTTGTAAATTTTGCGCCACATTGTTCGCAAACACGACGACGACGAATAATCGCGTCTTCGATATCAGGGCGCGAATCCGTCACACGACTGTCAGTTGAATTACAATAAGGACATCTCATAGTGATATTAAGGTTAGCAATCTTATCCAACATTGGCAAGTATATTTTATGTGATAAAAAATTACACTTTTTATAAAAATCAAGTGCTTTTTTAAAAAACTTTTCAGTTATGCAAAAAAATTACACTCCAAAATATGATAAAATGTATACAACGGGAACGCAGAGAGAGATGAAAAAATACCTGAATCAAATTTTACAAGGAGACTGTATCGAAATGATGCGCCAAATTCCAGACGCATCCATCGACGCTGTTTTTGCAGACCCGCCGTATAATTTACAACTGGGGGCAAAAACATTGTACCGCCCCGAAGATCAAACTGCTGCACGTGCAGTACGCGATTCATGGGATTCGTTTGAATCATCTGCTGAATACGATGAATTTACAAAACAATGGTTGGCTGAATGCAAACGCATTTTAAAACCAAATGGCGCAATGTGGACAATCGGCAGCTATCATAACATTTTCCGCGTTGGTGCGATTTTACAAGATATGGGCTTTTGGATTTTAAATGATATTGTATGGGTAAAAACAAATCCTATGCCAAACTTTCGCGGCACACGCTTTACAAACGCACACGAAACACTTATTTGGGCAACGCCAACTAAAACAGGCAAATACACATTTAATTATGAAACAATGAAAAAATTAAATGGCGGAAAACAAATGCGCTCGGATTGGGGGTTGAATATTTGTCTGGGCGAAGAACGCGTCAAAGACAGCGACGGCAAAAGCCTGCACAACACACAAAAACCATTGGATTTATTGCATCGTGTGATATTGGCATCAACAAAACCAGGCGATATTATTTTAGACCCATTCATGGGCTCTGGCACAACAGCCGCGGCCGCAATTGAACTGGGGCGTCAATTTATTGGCTTTGAACGCGACGAAACTTACGTCGCAGCTGCACGCGAAAGGATTGCAAATGTTAAACCAATTGATTTAACAGATATCGAAGTGACAAAACCAAAACGCGATGAAATACGCGTTGCATTCAAAGAATTAATCGAAGCCGGTCTGCTGTATGTTGGTCAAACATTGGTCAGCCCACGCGGCGAACGCGTTATGATAACCCAAGACGGCAACCTGACCCATCAATTATATGGCAAGGCATCAATCCATGTAATGGCTGCAAAAATACAACGCAGCGTCAGCTTTAACGGTTGGGATTATTGGTCTGCACAAAAACGCGACGGATCACTGGTTGCGATTGATGAACTGCGTAAATATATCAGAAAAATAAAATCAGGAATCAAACAAGCCGCTTAATAAAATATATATTTTCTACCTGAAAAACGCTGACACAGGCGTTTTATTTTGCAAATAAAAACGGGGCCTATCGCCCCATTTTTTTACATTGGTATGTCTTCGCATGTCGGCCCTTGAACTGTCGGGGTACATTCTGTATTAACCTTTCTTGCGTTCAAGCCTTTCTTTTCTACATTACATGTTTCAATATGTATTGTTGTGCATACATGACACATTCTTGTCTCGCGCGAGAAGATCGCGGACACATCGCGTCTGGAACCGCCGGCCTTTGCAACAACTTCACCCTTCTTGTTTTTAAATTCTTGACCGCCATAGTTTTCTGAGCTGGTACCATTTTGTGTCAGCTCGCTCGTTTTTAGGCCTGCTGCAACCTCATATTTAATCGCCAACGGTTCTGCCAGTTCTGTATCTGTCGCAAAAGTACCCGAATTAGATGTCGACACATTCCCAGTCGCCCCTATTTTATGACACATATATTCTGCGATATCAGCAGACGCATCCTTGGTTGCTTTACTGATTTCAGCAGTCAACTTTTTATTATAGTTCTGTTGCGCTTTACTTAAAGCCGAAACAGCAATTTGAACTTTATATTGATCCAACATACGTGGGAAACGCGCTTCGGTCATTTCGTCATCACCCGTAATATTTGTCAAATCGCGACCTTTGACACACCATTTAACTTTTTCATTTGATTCCAGCATATCAATTGCCCGATTAATTGTACCTGCAATATTATTCAACTCTTCTTCAATCGTTAAAATAATATTTGCATTATCAGATGTCGAACCTGGTGCCAAACCATATTTTTCATATAATGATTTGATATACCCCTGTACATTAATCCGACCCGCCTGATCTGTTCCAGCCTTACCAATTTCGATTGAACCGAACGAAATCATACCGGTCACAATATATTTTTGTCCATTTTTCTGGGAACGAATACTGCCAGTTCCTAAAATATCATCAGCTGCAAAACGATTACAATCTGATGTACTGCCGCACATTTCTGTCATAAAATCGTCCACCGTTGCCTGACATTGATCCAGTGCAGAATTATCAATATTCAAATACAACCCCATCAACATAGAATCCAAATCATCCATTGAAAACCCTGGATTACCTTGTTTACAAACAACCAATGAATCAATTGGGCACATATCGTGGATATAGTCATAATCCATACCGATACAGTTTTGGAAATTTGCGCCACAACGTGTATCTGCTGTAAAGCAATCTTTTACTTCCTGGGTACAAACATCGACACGCATTGCCTTTAATTTATCTGTCACATACGCCCAGATTTGCGGTTCCATTTTTTCACATCTTTCAATTTCAATCTTACAGAAACTGCGTGCCATTTCTGGACGTGCCAAACACGCATCCATCGTATCCTCGCCCTTACCCGCAATATCGTCACGACAGGCTTTTTGGATACAATCTGAAATATCAGTCAAACAAGATTGGCGCATCTTTGATTCAATCAGAGTTTCTGCGACTTTGATTGACGGCGCCGCTTCACGCAAAAACGCCGGCCAAACTTGGTCACGAACCGCAACACAAGAATTCAAAACACGTTCACAAATTATACGCTTGGAATCCAATCCTTCCATTGTCGACGCAGCAATACCGTATGTGCTGCCATCATACGCCTTTTGCGCAGACTTTTTCATATTTTCATCTTTAAATACCGCAGATTCGTCAATTCCCTGCATATTAGCATCAGCAATTGTCGAAACGCAACCCGACCAATCAGAACCACAGGCGTCTTCAGTTTTCATACATTTTTTAAATTCAACCATACAAGTACCCAAATCATACTTGTTTGCTTCGTTCAAAGATTCTTTTAATGCGCCACGAACCTCAGCTTCTGCACTTGCCAATGCTGCTTCTGCTTCGCCACGTTTTTTGGTAATACTGTTTTCAAAACCTTTGCAATCGGATACAATTTGACGTTTGTAAACCTGAACCAAGAAATTAAAATCTGTTTCGCACTTATCTGGAATTTGTTCGCGACACAAATCATTTGCAGCAACATACAATTCATTTCCCGATAATTCCGATATGTCCACCTCTTCTTCATCTTCTTCATCAAAAGACGAATTCCACAAAGCCAACATTTCAGATTTTTTATCCTCACGATCTTCTAAATCTACAATATTGCCATCTTCATCATATTGACGCTCGCCGGCACCAAAAATGATATCTACATTCGCCCCAGCCTGAACTTTTTCTACTTCAACCGTTCTGATACGTTCCGCTTCTTCCAATATATTTTTTATATCTTCTAAATCTTTTTCATATTTTGCATTTAAATCACTGCATGCGCAACTGCCACCATTTTCATTATCGGCAATACAAAACTGGTCCATACATCCATAATACGCATCATAACATTCCTGGTCGTACAAACCAGACACTTCAACCTTGGTACGAACCTTGGTCCCGGTTTGAATTGCAGACTGTTTCGATTCCTTCTTTTTCGAAACAGCCGCTAACGCATCACTGTGCAATCCCGAGATTGCAATTACAAAAGCACACAACAAAGATAATTTTTTAAAGACCATCTCTCCGTCCCATTTTTATAAATTACATATTTATATCTTCACAGCTTGATATTTCCTGACAGAATTCTTTTTCCCCGCCAGACATATATCCCATTACACCAGCTCCAACAGCACCAACAACCCCACCAATTGCAGTGCCCCAACCTGGTGTAACCATGGTACCTGCCGCCGCCCCAGCAGACAAACCGCCAGACGCAGCCTTTAATGCCGAAGAAGCCTTAGATTCTCCACCTGTTTCACAAACCTGTTGTACACGACAAACATGACAATTACGCAAACTTGGCTCAAAAGAAACACTCTTTATATAACTATAATTTTTCTTTGACTGACTTGGCGATTCGACCTTGTAAGTCGACAAACACAGTTCTTCCGCTTCTTTTACATCCTTTTTGCGTGATATTTCTGTAATTTTTTCTTCCAATGCACGAATCGCACGATTTTCAGCGCCAATTTCAGCAATTATCTTTGCTGTATTAAAGATATTTGCGCCCAAACTGCTGCGACCACTTGGTTTTTCTGCATCCGCGCACGCAGCAACAGTTTTATCCTTTTCGAACTGCTTAAAGAATTCATCCACCGCCGTCTTTGATTCTGCAATAACATTTGCACGCAACTCTATCATCCCTGCTTCATCTTCTGGCAAATCGGACAAAGCAGATACAATCGCACTAGTCGGCAGGCACGCCATATCTGTACCGCAAGTTTTGCCCAACTGTTCACTGAAATGATTCATACAGCCCTGCATCATCTGATAATCCATCTGCAACAATGCAGCACTAACAATAACATCATATTGTGTTTCATTTTTGCATGACGGGAACATATCTTGCGGACACATCGCAACAATTTCAGATGTATTTTTCCCAAGACATTCCGGCGCAGTAAAATTCTGACCACATTTGTCGCGCAAACACGCATCCACATCATTTTGACAGAACTGCAAACGCAGATACCCCAACTTGTCATTAATAACAGACTTTATCCCCGGTATCATTTCATTACATTCATCAATAATAGGACAAACACCCGCGGCCACCCTGACATCAGTCAAGCACGCAGAATTAGTTGATGTCGAACACCCATCTTCCAAACAAACCTGAATTTGCGCCAAACAAGTTTGACGACGATATTTATCTGCATATTTTTCAGCCTCTGCCAAAATCGATTCGGACTCTTCTTCCCAATCTTGTTGCACCAACTTTCTTACCGCCATACATTGATCCAACACATTTTCGCACGCCTTGGAACGACGCGTCAACAAATCCTTATCTAAACAGTTTTCAAAATTCGTGCCACAACCACCCTTGTCCGCAACACACGCACGAAACGCAATCAAGCATTCACCCGCATTGTATTTATTGGTCGTATCAAACATTTCCAAACGCGCCTGACGCACAGCCGATTCGGCCATACGCTTGTTCGCCAGTGCATTTCTTTTTTGATCATCCAAATACACAGTAAACGCCTTACAGTCTGCGATAACCTGACGACTATACAACATTTCTTCCATTTCGGCTTTGTCACCACACGCATCCAGTTCAGCCTGACAATATTCCGCGGCCATAGAATACAAGCCATCACCAATATCTTCATCCGCATCCAAGGATCCATCGCCAGAACCACTGTTTAACCATTCTGCAAAACTTAAGCCAGAAGCACGCGAACTTTTCTTGGCGGCATCACTTTCACCAAATATAATCGCAGCCTTGGCGCCCAACTGTTCGCGTTCGACACCTTCTGTATACAATTTGTCCGCTTCTTCTTGAATTTGTTGAACTTCCTTAATCAAAGACTTAGACGCATTTATATTAGAAGAGCACGCACAACGATACCCCTCGGATTCATCCAACAAGCAAAATTCATCCATACACGCACGATACGCTTCACGACAATCGCCACTTGACGCTGGCGCCTTGGCCGTTGCCTCTACCTCCACAGAATCTTCTGTCGCAGGTGCCGCCGTTTTTGCCGCCGCGGCCGATTGTGTTTTTGCCGCAGCCGCAGCATTTGCCGCTGCAGCATTTGCAGCAACGCCCCCACGCGCCCCGGACGCACGCATCGCCCCAACCCGCGCATTATCACCACGAGTTGCGGACAGCGCAACTGTTGGGAATAAAACCAATAACATTGCAAAAAATCTTAAACTCATCGGACTCTCCACCCTATAATAAGTATGTTTTATTTTATCAAATAATTCCCCCGCACGCAAGCACATAAAAACAACTTGATTTTTTTCGGCATACGCAATATTATATTTGACGAAAAATATTAAGGAAAAAAAATATGGCAAAAGATGACGTTATCGTTTTCAGTGGCACAGTCGAAGACAAACTGCCAAACACAATGTTCCGTGTAAAATTGGAAAACGGGCATGAAATTTTGGCAACCGTATGCGGAAAAATGCGCAAGGCACGCATTTGGGTCAACGTTGGCGAACGCGTTCGTGTTGAAATGACCCCATACGATTTGGACAAGGGCCGCATTACATTTGTTGAACGCACGCGCACCGGCACTGAAAACGCACAATAAAAAATAACCGCAATCGCGGTTTTTTTGTTTCATTTTTCTTGTTTAACAGCCCAGATTTTGATAAAATATATTTTAAGTTAATGAAAGGAATGAAAAAGAAACTGCTGTTTATTGTAGCCCTGTTTATTGGCGTTGGCTTTGCCGACGCTGCTGTTCGTGATACAAACGCGGCTGTTCGCACATCTCAATCATCGACTGTGCGTTCAGACACACGCACAAATGACAGCAAAAAAAACATCACCAGTCGAAACACAAAGAATACATCCGTACGCAATACTGTCACATCACGCGCCGCACGCAATAATGTTTCTGTTGCACGCAGCGGGAAAAATGTATCTACTGTGCGCGGTGCACAAACTGTTTCAACTGCACGCAACGCTACACCAAATACACGCAGCATAAAAAACATAACTGCACGCAGCGGCACTGAACAAATCGACACCACCACCATTTTTGGCAGCAGCTATGCATCTTGTCGTGACGCATATTTTACATGTATGGATCAATTTTGCGGCACAGCCAACGACACTTATCGCAGATGTATATGCTCTTCCCGTTTAGCTGAAATCCAATCACGCGAACGCGCATTGGGACACACAGCAACACAAATCCAAGACTTTAAAGATTTAAACATATACGCAATCGACAAATCTGGGGCCGAAGTTGGCGCAATGTTATCCGCAACAATCGGCGAACAGACCCAGGAAAACGCCAAAGACACATCTGACAGCGCAGCCCAATTATCTAATATCAGCAAAATATTATCTGGCACCAAAAGCAAATCATTGTCGTCCCAGGGGACATTGGATATTGCGGGCGATATAAAACAGATATGGAACACCACTGATTTTGCCGATGGTGCAAACATCGCAACACTTACTGGCGAACCACTTTATAATGCGGTTCACGCACAATGTATTGAACTGGTTGGGGCCAGTTGCCCGAACGCAGCCACCAAGACCATGGTTGTTTCTGCGTATGGCATGTATATTGAAAACGATTGTTCTTTGTTAATCAGCGGTTTGGATAAAAAACTGACTGCCGCAAACAGCGAAATTCGTATAACAGAAAACGAAATGGGCCAGGCACGATACGAAAATTACAACACCCACAATTCCACATCCATCAATGACTGTATTGCCCAGGTTCGCCAAGACATCACATCTAATATGGCGTGCGGCACAGATTATGTTCATTGCCTGGATGTGACGGGCCGTTATTTAAACATTGAAACGGGTGAACCGATATATTCTGCTGAATTCTTTGAATTAAACAACCAAACATCATTATCAGGCAACATTCTGGAAAACAAGGCGAACACTATGTTCGTCGCCAGATTAAATGATATGAAAAGTTTTGCCAGCCGTGGTTTGGACACTTGCCGCGATATATCTGACGAAGTGTGGGATGAATTCATGCGCCAGGCAATCACCGAAATTCACCAAGGCCAACAAGACCGCATCCGCCAGGTAAAAAACGAATGTTTAACGGTGATAAACACATGCTATGACACACAAACCAAACAATTAAAAGATTTTAGCGATACCGACGAAGCACGGTTGTTGGGTTTACGCATGGAATTATCTGAACAAATGTGCCAAGAAAAATTGGATGCGTGCAGCAATCTATACGGGGGCGGTCCTGACGGTCTGGCGGCATTGGTCACAGCTATGTATGACATAGTCAGTCAACAAATCGCCCAAGAATGTCAAAATGTATTGCGCGATTATGCAAAAAAATTGTGCGCCGTGCCCAGCAACGACACCCTGCACACATACCCATACGCATGCCGCACATATATCCCCGGCGACAGAACTTTTGCACAAGAACATGGCTGCAACATAGCGGTGACGAACCAAGGGAACAATGGAACAACAACCGTTGCAGAAAACGGTTCATCGCAGCCATCATGTCCGACAAAGGAAGGCGGCAAATATGTTGGCAGTCTACATCATAAATTGGTGCGTTATGCTCGCCAAATGTGTATGCGCCCCAGCGCCACAGATTCCCAAGTCACCCCAGATATTATATTACAGGATGTTAATGTTGTTATGGACGAAATTCGTTCAGATATGCTGAAAGCGCTGGCCAGCGAATGCGAACGCTTAGACGGAGAATGGGACAGCACCCCAAAAGAAGAAACAGGATGGGACAAATTCTATTTCGAAACAAACGCATCAAAAAAATGGGGGTTCTGTGATGGGCCGGACACCCAAACACCATAGGAAAAGACAATGAAAAAAGCATTTATAATTTCTGTATTATCTTTGATTGGCATAAATTCAGCCACGGCTTTCGATAATTCAGCCACGGCTTTCGATATCCCCTGGTGGGAACAACCAACAGTTTGTCGTGTCAACGAAACAAAATGCTATGTCAACATGGGCGATGGTTTTAACACAGACAAATGGGACGGTGATTCAAACTGTTACGGCATGAAATACATTTGCCCAAACGCATTTAACCCCCCCCAACCGTACGAAGCACAACTGGTCAGTCGTAACGATATCAAACACAATACCAATAACGCTATCTCTGACGACTTTGATACAAATATTTTATCAAAAACCGACGATTGTTTTGGTGTACGCCGCAAATATAACAAAACAGGTTCCGAGGTTATGGTTGGTGGAAAACCTGTAAAGGTTTGGTGCACCGGCATATTAGAAGACCCAATCGATGAAACAGAAAACGGCGAAATTACAGACAAACCAGTCACATGTGATTTCTTAGAAAAAAAAGGATACATCGGGGTTGAAAACGGCAAATGTTGGGGAAAACCGTATGACGCTTCTAAATATCATGTGGACTGCGGCGGCGAAGGCAACAAAGACTTTAAGCCGGCACGACTTGTCATCTTAAACGGCACAGAATTTTCAGAAGATTCCAAGACAGAAGAGAGCCAAAAAGAAATAATGAACGAAATGTACAAAAATTCCAAAAAGCAAAAAGCACAATACTTTCAAAAATAAAAATCCCCATTTTGGGGATTTTTATTTTACATTTTGATTAAGTTGCTTTTGCACATCTTGTACATAATTGTAAACCAAATTATAATCTATGTTTTCTTCTGTCAAAACCATTGTTTGATTTACAAAATCGATATTCTCTTTGCTTTTATGGATTTCTTTGGCTGGTACACGCAACACCTGGGCACAAGGATAAAACATATAAGACAAATGACGCGATGGCACCATACCGTTCGCACGCAAAATATAATCTGCCGCATCTAAATAAGTCGGATTTACAATACAATACCAATAAACACGATTATCGCGGGCACGCAAAAAATGCAAACGCCCACACGACAAATAATATAACGCCAGCATATCCAATTTTGGATTTTTACTTTTTTCCGCCTTGATGTTTTTTCTTAACGGAAAATCAGTAATATAATCAGATATAAAATTACATACATTTATCATTCAAAAACCCTTTGTTGACAAATTTTATCTGACAAAAGGGTTTTGTCAAGCGTTTTCTAAATTCCCAATCTGTGGCTTAACTTCATCATAAATACAGACTCGTTCCCGAAATCATCGGTATGATTTGGATTAACGCGATATATAAATCCAACTGCCCCATCTGTAAATTCGCCAAAATTATGACGATATGTTGCCATAAATCTTGTTTCACGCACATCTGGTTTTAATGACAGATTTTCAATATGCGCATCAACAACATTTACCGCCCCTGTTGCATCAACATCATACTTTGCATACGAATATTTTAACGCACCATCTGTTATTGCCAAAGGCTGGGAAACACTGAATTCAAAGTTTCCGATATTTGCGCCAAACGCAAATGAATTAGACTCGATATCGCTTAACCCCAGCACGATTCCGCCAACCGCATCAGACACAGTATGCGCAAATGTCGCACGCGCTGTAAAATTAACAGAATCAGAAACATTATATTTAGATTCAAAATCAACATAAGTCGTATTACCATTACCCAAATTCAACAGACCATCTGTATACGCCCCCAACAAAGTATCAGATTCTGTGACCGCACCAATCGACGACTTAAACGAAATAGTGTCGCCAACCCATTTGATATCAGCGCCACCACCCTGGACCAAGCCCAGTTTTGCAGGCATATACTGCGCTGATACGGTTGGATCATTTTCCAACAGACCTTCATCTGAAATCATACCAGAAAACGCACGTCCACCAAACGACCATTTGCCATAATTATATTCAACATCGGACACAACCGCATTTGATGCCAACCCCATAATTGGATTGTGCAGCCCCGCAAAACGCGACGCACCGTCTGTTAAATAACGCTGATAAGACGCACCAAAACCCCAGTTCCCATTTTTGTATCCAATATTCAAACTGTCCAATCCGCCCATATTATCAACATACGCGCGTTCTGACAACGCCAAAGAAAAATCAATATCGCCAATCTTGGTCTTTTGCGCAGATTCACGACGCGTATCTAAGTCACCCAACACATCGCCCATATACAATCCATGTGAATCAGTTGCCCCAACCGCAAATTCATTTTCCCAAACACGCGGCAAAGAGATTTCGCCATTAACACTTTCCACAACATCAAAGAAAGGTGCGCTGATTGTTGCCCCACGCATATTCAATGCAGCTGATGAACGAAACGCTGTATTTGACGCCGCACGCCAATACGCATTTCCATTTGCAGACACAATTTTATTTGTCGCCCCATCATAGAAATACACAGAACGCCCCGGCTTCATTGCACGTTCCAGATTAATCAAACCATAACCATAAACCTGGGCAAACGCGTTCAAATATTGTTCTGACGACATTGTCCCTATATTATATTCAGGCGGCAATGCATACATCTGCTTTAAATATGTTGCCAAAGTATCTTTGGTAAAGGCTGTACCGTCAGACGCCGTTCCCAGCAAATACCCATCAGCAGTCAAAGCCATCAACTGATAAATCTGGGCATTGGACATATAATCAAACGCCGCCTGCAAAGAAGCAAACGCACCCGCAGCCGATGCCGCCGCCATTTCTGTTGTTGGGCCCGCCGCAGCAAAACACCACGGGTCGACATTGCCACCACCAACACCCGCAACCCCACACGTGCGCGACATATAAGAAACATCGTCTTTTTCATACATCGACAAATACAATGGGCCATAGGCATCATTAACCCCATTACCATAACCTGAAATAGATGTTGCCGCACTGGTACCCTTGGTATGTCCAACTGCCACAACAGTCATAAAGCGTTGATTTAAATTAGTATCATATAACAGTGGGGCATAGTTTTCAAAAGTCGCTGTTTTTGCAGCGTTATTATCAAAAACAAATTCCCCCGCAGGCATAACCAAAACCGGCGATGACGCGCCATACGCATTAAACATCTTGTTTGCAAATGCGCCCTGACCTGCCCCATAGTATTTATCAATTAAATTCTGATAATCTTCTGTATCTGCCAAAGAACTGGTTGCAATATATGCAGGCATATCAGCAACAGATTTATAATCATTTGCACGCGATGCATCAATTATCGAAACATTTGCTAAAACATTAACCCCAGATGAACGCGCCGCATCTAATGCCTCAAAATTCTTGTATGCAACACCGTCTGTTTGCAATTCTTTTTGCACATAAAAATTATTGTCTTTTAAAACATAAACTGCATCAGGCGCATTTCCACCTGTTGTATTCAGATAATAATATCCGTCAGTTCCCTGATAAATTGCAACATCAGAAACATCATCACACGCATCCCCATCACATTTCGCTAACAGCATTTGACTGTCATCTGCCAGTCTATATATAGTACTGCCAATTTTAATTGTCGGATTTGTCACAGTTGCATCACCGCGCGCACTGACAATATTATATGTGACGTCACCCATCACAATTTTATCGCCCACCCCCAGCGCACTATTTTCATCCACATCTGTCAAAGTCGCAACAACCGCCCCATCGGTTGGATTTGCAACATCCACAAATGCATCACCACCGCCTGTCTTATAAATTGCCAAGCGACCATTTGGAACAAAACCCATCAAATCACCATATGAACGACCGCCCGCCTCCCAACCTGCGACGATTTTACCCAGCGCATTATCATAGCTGGTCGCGAACGGATTCATCGCAGTACCAGAACCTGAAAAATCAAACCCCGCAATTTCAACACCACCAGCATCAGGGTTGGCATAGTTCAAATATTTATCAACCAAATATGTTGTTGCATCCGCCGCCGCACTGTTGGCATATTCAATACCGCCTGCACGCGCCGCCGACCCAGTCGAATTCAAACCATTAGCAGTCACCAAACCAACCGCCACAGGTGCCCCACCGCCAGCATTATTACTGACCAACACAGGATTATTATTATTTGATTTATCACGGAAAACAGTTTGACCAAAATAATCATTTGCAAACGCAGAATACCCATGCATCATCAGCAAATAATTTTGCATCTGCACACCAACGCCATCGACATAATAATTATTTTCGGGTTGTTCATTTGGATTAAAATAGTTAAAATCTGCCGCACGCAAACCACCAGCAGCAGGATTCCAAGACGCTAAATTTTCCTGATAAACGGAATCATCCGTGGTCATTTTACCATCCGCCCCCAGATACGCCGGACTGTACGCCACCGAAAAAGCTGCGTTTCCATTTACGCCGCCACCACTGTCTGGGTTATTATCTGGGCGATTACCCCCAGATGCTGAACTGTCATTATCATTTCCCGGGTCAAACACATCAGTCAATAAAAACAACCCACCTACGACAACGGCGGCCCCCGCCGCCGCTAAACCAATTGTCTGGGCAGACGACAGTCCGCTGAACAGACCGCCGTTCGGCTTTGGCTTTGTTCGATTGTTGTATCTTTTTATCTGACTGTCACATTTTGACGCATCAGCCCCATACATTTGCAATATTTGTGCAGCACGCACATCATTATTCATCAACGCAGTACAAACAATAGACAATCCCGTTGAATCCACAAAATTAACATCAGCCCCTGCATTTACCAGACTTTGCACCTGCTGAATATCGGCGTTTTTTGCCGCCGCCAACAACTGGGCCGCAACCATAAATTCGTTTGATGCAGCACGCGATACGCTCGGCACCAAGAACAAAGCAAACATTAAAATTCTGATAAATTTCATTCCTACTCTCTTATGACAATAAAATCTTATCATAATAATGACTTACCTGTCCAGCCAAAAAAATAAAAATCGGTCTATTTTTTTCAAACAGACCGATTTTTTACCGACAACAGAAACTATTAACGACCGTATGTCCAATAATATGTTCTTTTTATTTTAACATCGACATTAAATGTATCTTTTGGTGCTTCTGCCTTTTTTGGCGCAGACTGAACCACAACTGTTTTCTTTCGCGCCTGGCAATTCTTCAATTTTGCATTCAACACACCAATAGAATCTATTAATTCTTGATTAGAACCTCTTAATCCTTGAATAGAATCTCTTAATTCTTGGTTTTCTTCACGCAAACCACAAACCTGTGACGCTTCCATTGCAAGGGATTTTGTTTCACCAGCTGTTTTCTGTAAACTATCCAACGCACTGACTACTTGTTCATGCAATTTATTTTTATCTGCTTCCAAGCTTTCGTTTTCTTTTTCATATTTACAGCTTTTAACGCCCAAAATAATCGTAGACAGCATAAACGCCAACGCAACAGCACTGGTCGCATTTAATCTTGGGTGCCATTTTTTTATAATATCCTTTGCTTCTGCCAAAGAAATTTTACTTAAATCCGGTTTTTTAACGAACATTTTTCATCCTTTTGTTATGATTTCAGAATAAATATAGACAAACAAAGTGCTTTTGTCAAGTGTTTTTACAAAAATTTCTATTTGCGCCCTTACCTCATTTTATGATATAGTTATTTCAACAGAGAGAATATGACCAAATACGCATTAATTTTTGCCAGCTTTTTCTTAGCGTGTCCTGGGGCGCACGCTGTGGCTAAATGTTCGCGTGCAAATTTAAACAAATGCTTGGATTCTGTATGTGCCATAAACTTTTCGTCGAACCCATTGGCGCGCTGTCAATATTGCGGCACCAGCGAGGCTGGCACCCCACCCGCATCCGGCAAGAAAGGTATGCGCAATGTATCTGTTGGGGCCAGTTCTAAATACACAATTTCTGAAAAAGAATTGAAAAATGCGCCATCTGAACCCGGTCAACGCTATGTCTGGGCGCGCACAGAATGTATGAAAAAGGTTGCCGGCTGTACTGACGAAGACATCGAAGAATCATACGATTCACTGATTGAACAATCTTGTGCTGCTGCCAAGGTTTCGATGGACCGTGCCGAAAAACTGGACGAATTGGCCAAGGCTGAATCAAAATCCAAATCCTCTTGCGAATCGTTAATCACTCAATGCATGTTATTGGACAAGGCGTGCACAGCCGATTATCGAAACTGCAAAGAAAATTCAGACTTTGATAAATTCTTTGCATCGTGCAGCATTGAAAACACCGGCTGTGACGAACACATATCTGCAATTCGCGAAACATTACTGGCGGCGCGCGACACGGCTGTTAACAGTGCCGAAGACGCGCTTCAACACATTGTCGCCGCATACCAGAACAAGCGTTTAACCCTGTTGAACGATGCAAAAAATTCGTGCAAAGATAACCGCGCATACAATCGTTGCGTTGCAACCGTTTGTGCCAACAATATGACATTTAAATGTGAACGCGCGACAGACGAATACCCCGAACATGCGGACAAAATATTTAATTCAGAAAACGCAGCGGCGGCGGCACTGTGTGGATTTTACAAAGCCGCGTGCGCAACAATTGACTCATGGACAGCCAAAACAATTAGCAAACAACAAAAGACGGAAGAATTTAATATTCAAACAGAAAATAGAGTAAAGGAATTGATAAAACAATCTGAAAAGAAATGACGAGCAAAACGAAACATTTTTATCAAAAGCTTTTCAAATGCATTATCAGCATCTTTGTTTTGATATGCATTAACGATGTAAACGCTGCATCTGTTGCGGCGCGTGGCAAACCAACTGCGGCAAAAAACGCCGCCCGTGCCAGCACCGCATCCAAAACAAAAAAATCAGAGCCCGCTGTTGTCGCGAACGAAACAACCACAGAAACAGTCGCCAAAGCCGAAACTGAAACCTATACTCAACCGCTGACGAACAAGGCAAATATGTTCAGCGACGCCTTTGGCAGCGATGGCGATGACGATGATGACGAAACCCGTGATATGTTGGCACGAATTGCGGCGTTTCGCGCAGGCAAAAGCAATGACGACATTGCCACCACCGGCGAATCAACCAGACATGATGCAAACAAATGCGACGCGGAATTACGCAAATGTATGATAAATAAATGCGGCGACGGTTTTCAAAAATGTGCCGGTGACACAGACACTATTTGGGGCGACAAAATGGACGCGTGTCGTCGCAACACAACCTGCACCGGTCATGAATACGCATTATTTGCCCCGGAAATTGCGGCGGACCGTGACGTAATGCAACAACTATCATTATACGAAGGCATTATGAACTGTGGCAATCGCTATAACGATTGTATTGTTGGTGCCTGTGGAAAAACATTTGAAAAATGTGTTGGCAAAAACGACGGCGACGCTGCGATAAAAAAATGCGAACAAATCGCCAAAGAATGCACAGAACAAGACAGCGGTCTGGCAGCCCGCGCGATGCAGGTTATGGGCACCGCCCGCAACACCGCAGAATACACAATCGAACATGACATGGAACGTTTATATGCGCTGCGCGATGAATTACGCAGCACATGCGAACGGCTGGGCGCTGCATTTGACGAACGCACATTCAGTTGTGTGTTCACTGTAAATTTTCATGCAGGCGAAGACGATTCGATTTACGCATCTAAAAAGGCGTATGCCGGTTCAACATTTGATTGCAATCAAAACTGGTTTGGCGTTGATGTGACGACATTTATGGAAAATGCGTTTCGTTTAACCCGTTCCCAGACATCTGCGTCTTCTGCGATGCTGGGGTCTGGATTGGGCATGGCTGCTGGCGCAGTAACATCGGGCGCCATCGACCGTGCGGTTGACCGTGCCAAAGCTGAACGCGATTACAAAGAAGAATTATGCGGTCAAACAGGTGGGAAATGGAACAAAACAACAAAACTGTGCAAATGTCCAAAGACACAAAAATATGACAAAGAAACCGGCTGTACAAACGATCTGAAAAAGTGGCTAAAAAATAATAACTGTACTGACGACTCAAGCGACGAAGAATGCCGCGATATGTTATCAAAAATAAAAGAAAGCAACGGCTTTGAAAACTTCAGTTGGGGCGACCAAGACAATTTTGACCAATCCAAATTAAAAGACATTTTGGGGGGCATATTTAATAAATAAAGGCACAAATTTTGAAAAACATATTAAAAATCTTTACCGCCCTATTTATGATTGCACCGTTTTATGGCGCAATGGCTGTACAGGCGGAACCTATGAAAACGCTTGTTGAAACCCCTGCTATGAAATGCCAGAATCAAGTCGGCAAAAACGGGATCAAGGGCGCAAAATGGGACAAAGGCGAATGCAAAATCACCGCATGCGACGAACCAAAATACAAGTTAAAAAATAATAAATGCGTCAGTGAATGCACACCAACGGACCCATACGCAAAAACCGGCGAAATGCAAAATGGTGAATGCGTCGTAAAAACCTGCAAAAACGGGTATGAACTGAAAGAAGGTGCATGCACACCAAACGAAAAACAACAACAAAAAGACGCCCAATCCGCAAAGCGGGAATTATGCGATAAAACCAATGGCTTGTGGCGCCCAACGCGCGACATACCATGCGAATGTAAAAATGCCACAGTATGGGTAGATGGCAAGGGCTGTATAACCCAGGCAGAAAAAAATTGCGACCAACAAAAAATCAGGGGCGCATCATCTGCCAAATGGGAATCAAACCAGTGTAATGTCAAATGCGATGCAAAAGAAATGAAACTGGACCCCAAAAATGTAGTGCTTGCATATGACCCGACATCAAACAAATGCATAATAACAAAATGTACGAATAAATACGAAAAACCTAACGAAGACAAATCAAAATGCGAACCAGCTGAATGTCGTGGTGGCGTGAATGGCGTCGCTGAAAATATAGATGTCGGTCGTTATAACTCCGACGGCGAATGTATAATTCTTCAGTGCAAACGCGGTTATAAAAAGAAGGATAACAAAACCTGCGAAGAATCATTGTGTTTAAAAACAAAGGGCGAAGTCACAAACAGCGTTTCCCCCGATACGGATTGCGATTGTGGCACAAAAAAGTGGGAAGATGGCACGGGCTGTGTTGAAAAAACAAAGGCTGATATAGCCGCCGAACAAGAGGCGTGCAAAAAAGAAAAAATCGAAGGCGCCACAAAGGCCGAATGGGACGGCAAAGAAAACAAATGCACAATCACATGTGACACCAATACACACGAAGCAACCCCCGTTGACGGCAAATGCGTAAAACTGCCCAGCGAAGCATATAAAACAGCATCCGACGCGCTTAAAAACTTATTAAAACAGGCCCAGGCCGCATTAACCGCACTGACAGAACAGGAAACAAAAACGACACAAGAAGGAAGTGGAGAGGGAGATAAAGCATGAAAAAACTGTGCCTGACATCTTTATTAGTTTTATTTATGATCCCTGCCCTGGCATCGGCTGAAGAAAACTCCCCATTTGCGGGCAAAACAAAGGTGGCCGATATTATCGCCGCATACGAAGCCGAAGCCCAAAAAATCATCGGCGGGGCAAGTGCCGCAACAGAGGAAGAAAAAACAAAATTAAAAACACAAAACGACGACAACATAGCCGCGCTTAAAGGCAATTCCACCACCACGGGCAACGAAACCGGCGACACACCCCCAGGAGATGAAGCCGCCACCGACCCCGACGCGGACGCGGCCGATGAAGAAGCCAAGGCAAAAAAGTTGGCGGACTTAAAGGCCAAAGCAGACGAAGCCAAAGAAACCGAACAATCGTTGGAAAATAAAATACTGGGCGCAACTGGTATGGCGACTATGGGTATTGGTGGTATGCAATTGGCATCTGGATTGGCAGAAAAAAAGGCGGATGAAGAAGCCGAAACTGCAATGAAGGCGTACCTTGCAACATTCACATGCGAATACGGTTCAGGCCGCATTGCCGGTGGCGAAAGTGCAATTGAATTACCTGGCGCAAATGCGTTAACACCGCTGGTTATGCAATACCGCGAACTGGCAAACAGTTTAAAAACACGCAAAAACGCATTGGGTATGCAACCTGGCATCGAAAGTGAAGAAATTATTGATGCCGCAACAGCTGGTCTGTACGACGATAAAAATGTTGGCAAAACTGGTGGCGCATATACATCGTTGGCGGCGGCATTACAGGGTGACGCGACCGCGGCCGCTGCGTGGGATGCCCAAAAAGAAGAAGCCGCCAAGAAAGTTAAAACCGGTGCAATTACTGCCGGCGTTGGTGGCGCAGCATCGCTGATTGGCAATGTGGCATTGAACGGCGAACTGGGCGAAAAAATCAAGGATTTAAAGGCTAAAAAAGCCAGCAAGAAAAGCGAAGAAAACGCAAACGAAATAAAGAAAAAATTAAAAGAAGCCGGCATGGAAAATGTCGACGATCTGGATTTAAGCAAACTGGATTTAAGTGATGCGGGCGACGTGATAAAAAAATTTAATTCTGACGAACTGAAAAAAGCAATCGCGAAAAAAGACCCAAAACTCGAAACTGATGCGACCGAGGCACTCGATACAACCGACGAAGGCTCCTTTGCTACTTCATTGGGTGCTTTATTTGGTCTTGCCGAATCTATAAACAAAAAACAATAATAATCACTTGCGCGGACAACATTTGTACCATATAATTTTTTCAACTTGTAAAGGGGTATATTTATGCTGACAAAAACCGATGTTGTTTTATTTGACTTCGACGGCACATTATCTGCATTTGATTCAAATGTTGAATTTGCAAAATATTGTATGCGTCGCAGCATTCGTCCGTGGCTGTTTTTGCCGTTGATTGGCGTTTGTGCCATTTGTCGCAAATTTAATCCTGGCGGAATTTGGTGGCGTGAAAATATGCGTCGCTTTATGACACCAAAAATGGTTAAAAAATACAGTGCTGGTTTTATCAAGCAACACAAATTAAACCGTTTCGGCTGGGCCAAAGAACGCGTACAAAGCGAACGTGACGCCGGCCGCCGTGTATTAATGATATCTGCATCACCCGACTATCTGTTGCCAGCCCTGGTGCGCGATATGAAATTTGACGCGGTATTTTGTTCCCGCATGGATAAATCACGCCCATGGAAATATGAATTTTTATGTTGGGGTGCGAACAAAGTTCGCATTATGGACGAATGGGCCAAAGAAAACAAAATAATTCCAAATGTTGTTCGCGCTTATTCGGACAGCGCGGCCGATATGCCAATGATGGAAATCGCCGCTGAACAGGTTTGGATTGATGCTAAAACAGGCCTAAGAAAACAAGCCTGATGCAACCATCATTATAAATTGATACAGTGTGTCACATGGCATTAGTTGACACACTTTTTGATGTAATCAGCGCAACAATTGGCGCAGTTATTGGCGCGACATTTGCATTTTTTTTAAATCGCAAACGCACCCGTCAAATAACCCGTGAAACGACAATCAGCCGTCAAGAATTGGCAAAATTGCGCAGTGAAAACGAACGATTACTGGAACAAATCAAAGAAAAAGAAAACATCATCTTAAAAATGCAAATTCAAATATTGGGCGCCAAAACCGATAAAAAGAAAAGCAAAAAATAACATCACAAATTTAAATTAAAAAATTTTTTGTAAAAAAACTTAAAAACTCTGTCATTCCACGGCTTGACCGTGGAACCTAGGTCTATGTTCGCAACGCGAACACAAATTTGCATTAATAACCTGGGTCCTGGTATCAAGTACCAGGATGACAGATGAGAACTTTACATATATAGTTTTAAAATTTTTTTTGTAAAAAAACTTAAAAACTCTGTCATTCCACGGGTGACCTGTGGAACCTAGGTAAACAAACAAAAAACTCTGTCATTCCACGGCTTGACCGTGGAACCTAGGTCTATGTTCGCAACGCGAACACAAATTTGCATTAATAACCTGGGTCCTGGTATCAAGTACCAGGATGACAATTTTTTTTAACAAAAAAAATTGTCATTCTGGGGCCGCTTTCCCGGCGATAACGAAAGCCGCCATTTTATATGCTAAAACTCAATTGTGGTGCATCTTTTTGGCAAAGATTCTTCCCATTCCAAACAATACTGATCCCCAAACATTGGTGCCTTGGTTTTTTTACAGTGGGTTGAAACAACACATTTTTCACATGTTAAATCAATTGGATTAAATATAGTTGTAATGTCTTCCTTGTAATTCCAATGTTTTATACTGTGCGACCCAGTGTTTGTTGTCTCTTGTGTAGTTCCTGTTGACTCAGAAGATTTAATATACACATCTTTGCCCTGAACCGCATCATTTATCGCCAATCCCGCTGCAACAACGCCCGCGGCACCACCAGTCGCAACAGCCACAGCCCCAGCAATACCAGCAGCAGCTATCCCACTTATTTGTGAAACAGCCAAATTAGCCGCCATCGCCACACCAAGTTCCGCCCAAGCAACAGCACCCGCTCCAAATGTCATTACACATGTAGCAACAACCGCCGCCGCCAAAATGATTCCTATCAATATTCCACCAAGCACACTAGACGGTGGTTCTTTCGTTTTAGGCATAGCAGACATTTCTGCCAAACTGACACAACTTTGCCGCGCCAATTCACGATGTTTATCTTTGAAATTTTCACCCCTGATTTTCACCTGACGTTCAGTAATGGCGATATAATCTTTTAATTGACGCGTATTATATTCATCATATTTTGCATAATAATTTTCCTTGGCCCGGTTCAACATTTTCCCTGCAATTAACATACGCGTGCTTTGCGTAATATTTGGGAATCGTGCAATTTTCTTTGAACCATACCCCTGTAATTTTTTTCCGTTCATGCACGCATCAACATCTGTATCATTTTCAATTATCTGAATTACATTATCCAATCCAGATTTAAATGTATTCAGCTCGTTCATCAAACGTTCTTTTTGTGCATCTGTAATAACAATTTTTCTTTCTTCCAACTTTGACAAGTAATTATCAATACCAACAAATTTTCCATCCAGCCCAACACTGATAGATTCCCAGAAAATAGGAACATCTAACAACGCCGCATACGGAACAACCGGTCCCAATTCACCTGTGGTCGATCCCTCTACCCGTCCCAGATGCGAATCCGGAATCAATGAAACATCACGATGACAATAGTCTGTAAACGCGACATCTTGGCCCACTGTCTGGTACGCGCATATTTTATAATCCAGCGATGTTGTGCCAATGGTATCCAAATTTATCAAATTTCCACAATCTAGATTTTCACCACACGCACGAACCGCCGCGTTATCGACCGCCGCCTGACAAACCGCCAGCAACTCGTTGTCAATATTTAATATTATACCCTGGACAACATTGGTCAAATTTTCGTATACCTGGTCCGAAGTCAATTCGTTATCATACACATTTTTGCAGCCTGTCAATTTGTCATACGGACACATCCTGATAATTTGTTCTGTGCTTAATCCCACGCAATTCGAATAATCTGCGCCACATCTGCTTTCATCTGTTAAGCAATCTTTTAAATCTTCGGTACAGGCATCAACCTTTAACGCAGCCAACTTGGCCAAAACATAATCCCATATTTCAGACTTTTTTGCCTGGGCTGCGGAACTGGTATCAACACCACACGCGTCCAATTCGACTTTACAAAAGGACAACATTGTTTCAGGACGCGTCAAACACGCATCATAAGACGCATCTTTATCATCAGGGCCTATGTTATCACGGCAGGCATTTTGAAAACAGTCAGAAACCTTGGTAATACAATTTTGGCGTGCATTTGATTCCGCCAAATTTTCTGCAATTGTCAACAATGGCGCTGATTCGCGCAGAAAAGCATCAAAAACAGAATCACGAACGGCAACGCAATTATCCAATACAGACGAACAAACAACTGATTTAGCCATCAATAAATCATACATTGATTTCGATATCGTTAATTTTGCGGTTGTGTTTGGAATAACAAAAATTTCTTCGGCCTGTGTTTTTTTGATTCTGGATTTTGTTTGCTCGGTCGTATCAACACACCCCGTAAAATCAGCCCCACATTCCGCAGTTGTCTGCATACATTCACGGAATTTGATTGTACATTGACCCAAATCATATTTGTTTGCATTTTTTGCCACATCCAGCGCGGACGAGCGCAAATCTACTTCGGCCTGATTCAAACGCGCTTTTGCATCAGCCAGCAACTTTTTTATACTGTTTTCATACGCAACACAATCGCCATTTATTTTTCCGGAATACATCCCCGATAAAATGGTCAATTCGTTCGCACATTGTGGCAATTTTGCCGCACAGGCATCAATTGCCGTTTTGCGCAAGGCACCACCAACATCGCCGTTTTCCCACGCTTTTTGTAAATCTGTTTTTTGCAAATTAGAAATTTTACCAACTTGCAACGCAGCGTCTTTTGTGACAACAGATTCAACTGATTCCATCCCAACAGTCGATATTTTATACGCTTGATTGTTCAAATCATCAACCTGGGTTAACAATGCTTCAAATGATTTATATTTATCACTGCATGCGCATCTGCCGCCATCAACATTATCAACAATGCAAAACGCATCCATACATGCATTATACAAATTTTGACAATCGGACCCCACAGCAGTATTTTCTGTTGCACCTGCAACCTTGGTCCCTGTACCAATAACCTTTTGTGTTGCAGCTGCACGGGCTGAAACAACCGGCGCCTTGGGGGCCGCAGACGATGCGGGCACCCCACTGCGCGCCGCAGTTGTCCGACCACCTGTTTTTGTTGCGGTTGTTGCCGTCTTTGGCGCAGTACGCGAATTGGTCGCCGCACGCGCAGCCGTCGTTTTCGGCGCAGATGATTGCGCCGCCCCACCCCGTCGTACAGTTGCACAAAATGCACCGTCAATCCAGACGGTGCAAACAGCCAAAACAATTAAAAAACATTTACCAATAACACGCATTATTAAAATTGTGTTTCTGTACATTTTTCAACCGGGTCTTCCCAATCAACACAATGCTTATTTTTCTTGCTGTTTTTCCTTTTTAGCTTTGCGCAATCTTGCGATACTGTACACTTCTTACAAACCAGCGTTGTTGGATTAAACGTTGTTGTAATAACTTCACGATATTCCGCCCCATCATTCTTGCTCGTCGCAGTATAACCCTGGGCAGATTGTAATTCTGCATTATCTGTACCTGTTTGCACTGGCAATGTTGAATTTGTCCCCATCGACAAACAAGAACGTGCAGCAATCTCTGTTCTATCGGCGCTTTCTCGTTCTTCTCGCACCTTGGCAATACGTTCCGCCAATGCCACATTATTCTTGCGCAATTTTTCATCTAATTCCGCATACTTTTTATTATAGTTTGCCTGGGCCTTTTGTACCGCAGACTGTGCAATAACTACCTTCATTGAATCAATCAGTCCTGGGAAGCGAGCCTCGGTCCGTTCAGCCGCACCATCCTTGCCCATTTTCAGTCCTTGTACCTTGCGACCTGTCATACAGAATTGAACAGTTGGGTCTGATTCAATCGCATATATTGTATTATTAATAGAATTTTTTAACGCACCCAAATCTGACAAGATTTGATCCTGTTTTGTTGCCTCATTCTGACCAGCATTCACTGTCAGTGCCGCATCTTCAATACCAGATATGCACAACTTCATAACACCAGACGATTCTTGCTTTTCTTCTACTTCTTTACCATCTGTATCCACAGCTGGAATTTTATACGGGCAAACGTCTTGCATTGAAACATTTATTTTATTCCATGCAATAACACCATCCAACACACCTGCAAACAGTTTATAACCTTCATATGCTCTATATTTAAATTTCAACGGGTCCTGTTTCAACTTACCAACTTCCGATGCTTTTAATTCTTCTAATTTATTTGCTGCGGCATACAAACGACTCCGTTTATTCCCATTAACCGCCTTTGATGCATCTTCAATCAGTTTTTCTATATCACCTTCATAATCAGAACGATTTTCAAAATTTAATGTATTTTCAAACATCTCCCCGGGCTCATATTTAACCGTTCCTAACAAATCCTCGTCCATAATCAGATTCATGTCTTGTTTACAATTTGAAAAAGCATATTCGCCTTCAGTTCCTACTGCATATTCACATATCTTGTATTCCAATGCATGTGCGCCAACACCATCTGCGATTGTCATTGCATCACAGCTTTCTGTACTGCCACACACTTTAATCATAGCTTCATTAGCAGCCTTTTGGCATTGAGCCAGCATTTCATTATCGACATTTAGGATTAAACCTTGTGCAACAGAATAAATATAATCTTCTTGAGCCTGAGTATCTTCACCATAAGCGGAAGAATAACAAGCGGTTAATTTATCGCGATGGCACATATTCATAACAGAATCAGTATCCAATCCGATACAGTTTGAATAATCTTTACCGCACGCGTCCTCGGCCTGCAAACACGCCTTGATTTCATTAGTACAAGCGTCGACTCTAAGTGCAGCCAAAGTAGCCTTTACATAATCCCAGATTTCAGATTTAGCGGCATTTTTTTCAGAAGAAGCATCGATACCACAAGCATTCAAAGGCACTTTACAAACATTTAACATAGCCTCTGGTCTGGACAAGCACAAATCATAAGATTCATCAGTACCTTCTGGTCCGATATGGTCTTTACAGGCTTTTTGGAAGCAATCAGAAATATTACCGATACAGTTTTGTCTTGCGTTGTCTTCTGCGATAATTTCAGCGGCTTTCAGCTGTGGCGCAACTTCTTTCAGGAAAGTATCCCAGACCTGGGATGCGACCTTGGTGCACTGTTTAGTGACTGTTTCGCACAACGGTTTTTTAGCGATTAAAGTATCATAAGTAGATGCTGAAATCTCTATATTAGTCACAGTTCCTGTTATTTTAAATGTTTTTGTTGCATTAGAAGTACTTTTTCTGGTGCTGGTGTTATCAATAGCCGACACCGTCGCGCACTTAGAAAAATCGTTCCCACATTCCGCAGTTGTCTGCATACATTCGCGGAATTTGATTGTACATTGACCCAAATCATATTTGTTTGCATTTTGATACTGTTCTAATGCCGCCTCGCGCAGGGCGCGTTCCGCGGTTTGCAATTTTTGGGCACTCTGTGATCTCTTTTGCTTTAAACTGTTTTCATACGCTGTGCAATCAGATTTAATTTTTTGTGAATACATTAAAGACAACATATTCAAATCTTTCTCGCATTCTGGAATCTGAGCCTTACACAACGCCAATGCCGCTTTTTGTAATTCTGCCCCCTCTTTGTTTTCAATACCATCAACAGACGAAGCACCACCAAAAGTTTCTTCCTCTTCTTCTATTCCCGTAATATCCCACGCGCTTAAATCCAATGCCTTTCGCGCCTTTTTTGCATCTTCAACTGACGACCCATCGCGTAAAGACTTTGCAACATCGTTTGCCGCAGCAATTGCTGCATCAGCATCTGCGCCCATTTCCAGCTTTTCAACACCCAATGTCGCCATTTGATATGATTGTTCGTCCAGCTTTTCAATTTCAGCCAAAATAGCATCCAACTCTGTCTTTCTTTCACTGCAAACGCATCTGCCGCCGCTTTCGTTATCAACCATACAAAACGCGTCCATACAGCCCTCAAACTTGGCCTGACACTCTTCACTTACAACAACATTTTTAGCCGCACCTGCAACCTTGGTCCCTGTACCAATAACCTTTTGTGTTGCAGCTGCACGGGCTGAAACAACCGGCGCCTTGGGGGCCGCAGACGATGCGGACGCCCCACTGCGCGCCGCAGTTGTCCGACCACCTGTTTTTGTTGCGGTTGTTGCCGTCTTTGGCGCAGTACGCGAATTGGTCGCCGCACGCGCAGCCGTCGTTTTCGGCGCAGACGATTGCGCCGCCGTACCACCCGCCGGTGCCCGCCCACGACGCGCCACAGACGCCCCAAACGCACCCCCATCAAGCAACACAGCAGTTAACCCAAGCACAAAAAACAAAGCTTTTTTCATAAAATATCCCTTCCAATTTATTCAATTCTATCATGTTTTAATAATTCATAAAAGAAAAAAATTATCCCCCACACAAAAAGCTATGATTTTTTACAAAAAATCCGCTGTTCGGGAACAAATACTGTGCCGACTGCCCCCCCCAACAGAAACCTGCAGTGTGACACAATTTTAAAAAAACCCGCGGATGCGGGTTTTTTTTATTATATTCAGACTTTATTCAGCGTCTTTTTTTGTTGCTTTTTTTGCTGCTGTTTTTTTAGCAGGTTTTTCTGCAACTTCTTCTGCAACTGGTTCTGCTGTGGCTTCTGCAACTGGTGCAACCGCTTTTTTTGCATTTACATCACGATCAACCAATTCGATAATTGCCATAGGCGCCGCATCACCATAACGGAAGCCCGCTTTCAAAACGCGTGTATAACCGCCTGGACGATTTGCATAACGTTTGCCCAAAACATCGAACAACTTTTTAACTGTTGCAGCAGAAGAATTACCCAATTCTGATGCTGTCAAACGACGGTTTGCAACAGTATCAACCTTGGCGCGAGTAATCAGTTTTTCAACAACACTGCGCAAATCTTTTGCCTTTGGCAAAGT
>JAEIGA010000330.1_pt1 | contig 69296 bp, 47 predicted proteins | sample 9270691 | NCBI WGS metagenome assembly JAEIGA01 (sample SAMN17057246, study PRJNA624740) | gut metagenome | biome: biome; isolation source: fecal sample | host: Bos grunniens | place: China: Xizang | collected 2019 | reverse complement strand
GCAGAGCGTGTCATCGGCTGAGACGCACACCATGGCTCACGAGTTAGGCCATGGACTGTTCGGTTTGGACCACGTCTTTATAAAGTCGTATGGAATCACCGAGGGCACAACCCACAACCTGATGGACTATACGAAGAACACACCAGACGACTTCCTCTCATACCACGAGTGGTCTCAGATCAACAGCCCAGTGATGAGCTGGAGCTTGTTTAATAGCGATGAGGGGAACATGGGGTATTGGGATGATATATGTGCTTGGTTTAAGGGACAGTTTGTTAAAGAAAGTAAAGAAAATCAAGACGAACTTGAAAAAAAGGTTGGTAAAATATCTTTGTTGTTGGAGAATGTCTATAATAATTATGATAAGTATTATGGGTCAATCTCTTACGATAAGAATAAGAAACAAAATAATACTATTGATTTAAATATTACATTAAAGGGATATGAAGATTGGAGCGTTCGTGGTTTTTCACGTTCGGATAAAGTTTGTAAAAGCATATACAACAAAATAATTAGCAAAAAACAGGAAGATATATCACTTCATGAAAAAGGTATATTTTTGGAGACTTATAAATTTAATTCAGATAAAGTAACGAAAGAATATAAAATAGCGATATATTCACTGAAACAAAAGTTCACTATCACCAAGGAGCTGATTAAGATAAATGAAGATAAGCAACTTACAGACAATAAGTATATAAAAGTAGGCTGCAATAAGAAATATGGATTATTGGCATTTTATGATGAAAGTGGAGCTTTGCAGATGATAATTCAAATGTGGAATACTAATACTGGTAAACCAACCCCAGAAGAAGATGTGGTTTCGTGGTTAAATTATTTGTGTATAATAACAAGTGATACCCCTTCAGAAGAATCAAAATCATCTGGAGTATGGGAAAGTGTGACGGAAACAATACAAGAAACAAAGAAAAAGGCGGGGGAATCATTTGAATCGCTAAAAAGATATGTGGGTGAGTTTTTCTCTTCTATTGAATTGCCTACTATTTGGGGAGATGAAACTCCGAAGGAAGAGGAAAACAAAGATGTTCATTATATTGTTTCTAAAAACGATGCTAATGAAAGATATCATGAAGGCGAATATAATATTCAAAAAAATCCTGAAAAATTCATACCGATTTCTACTGAATTGATATATAAGGGTTCAGTTAAAGATGGTAAAGTTTATTATTTGCAAGAACTTGATAAACCTGATTTACATTATACAAGTTCAAGCAATGTAGAAAAGATTTATACAGAAAATTTTACATGTTATGCGGTGAAAACAGATGTGCCGGTTTATGAAATTCCTTTTGCCAATAGCAGCAAATCAAATAAGTTTGTTGTTGGTAAAGAGTATAAATTTAATTATTATTGTGCTGATTATGCTCTTTTAGAAGGGTCAAAATCACAAGAAAAATTTAGTGGTGTGTGGGTTAAATATGATGATGAAAATATAAAAAGAGTTTATGATTTGTCTAAAAAACCAGAAACTAAAGTTATTGGCAAAAATGCTTTGACTAAGGATGATTTTGTGTCTTCGCCATATAGCACAAATAAATATTCTTGGGGTTCTTCTTTTAAGCAGGATAAGTTTAGAGCAGAGAAAGAGATAAAAGTGATAGCTTCTTGTGGGGATTATTACTTGCTGGAAGGAACGAAAAATAGTAATGATTATTCTGGTGCATGGATTAAAAAAGATAAATTCGGATGTAATATAGAAGACCTCAAAACTACAATTCATTTAGCATTTGAAGATGCAACTAGTGTTAAAACGGTAGCAGAAGCAGCTTGTAATTTATGTACGAGAACAGCATTGTATTACCTTACTGGTGATCAAGTATTATTTCCTGCATCAGGAAGTCAAATCTTTTTTTCAAAAACAGATCGTTCTGATAACTATAAAGGAAATGTATCAGGATTAGGAAAGGCAGAAAACATTGTTTCAGACTTAAATAAAGGCCTTTTGTCTGAATATTTTGATGAAATAACTAAAAAATCAGGTGAAAGCTTAGATGATTTTTGGAAACGATTACAAGATATGGCGGATGAAGGATCTCTTATAGTAGGAGCCTATGTGCCAGATCATGTATTTCTTATTGTACCAGGTGGATTAATGGATGTTGTAGATAACTCCAGCCATTTTGATGATCCTTATACGTTAAAAAAAGAATATGAGGTTAATCCAGATCTTGCAGCTGGAGATAAGTATGGTAAATCTTGGTATAATAAAAAACATCTAAAGGTTAATCGTATTTTGGAATGTGGAAAAAACGTAAAGTGCGATAATGCTCCAGTTTATGCAAACATGGGATATGGGAAATTTTCAGGTGTTGGAGTTGCTGATGATAAAAAAACAAGATTTTATCTTTATAAGAAAAAGGTAAATCCTATTAAATAAATTCTGATTAAAATTACGAGTATGAAACATAAATTGATTTTATTTGTTTTTTTTGAGATGATTTTTTTTGATCTGATTGGACAGGATTTTTTAATCCCTATTTCTTATTCTGTCGAAAAGAAATCAATGAATGAGAACCAATTGATTTATGTCGGTTCAAAAAATGACGATCTGGTTTTCTATTGTAGAGAAACTCAGAAATTTTTTTTGATGAAAGATAATAACTATAGATCTTTCAATTTGGAAGTTCCAAAATTTAATAATTATGATTATGTAATGCTAGAAGGCATTTATGATAATAAAGTAATATGGAAGGCGTTATCAAATAGTGTAAATAGTCAGAAAATTATTTGTTATGACGGGAATAAATTATTGTTTGAGCATACATTCCCTTACTCGTATGAATACAAAGTTTTTTATTCGAGATTTTATGATGGAGGGAAATCTATATGCCTAAAAAGTTTTTTTAATCCATGGCATGAATATGGAGATGTTGATTCTAATTTGATTACAGTAAAATTTGGAGAAAGTGAAAAAATCTCAAAAATAGATTCTAGTTTAAATGTCATTCCGTTCAGCAATAAAATATACTATTCAAAATTAAAGAAATACTTTTTTGATGATGAAAGAAATGAGTATAGTACCATGGATATTCATTGTAGAAATGAAAAAGGAGTAGATCGTATTATTGCAAAAGACGCAGATTTGTTAATGTTATCTGATGATGGATTATTTATGTTGGCAAAGAAAAAGTTATATGGAAAGGAAATCCATGTGATTATAGATCTGATAAAGAACAAATGTATTTATTTGTTGAGCGAAAAATATGTTAGTCGATACTTCTACTACGATGTTGCTAAAAAGTCTTTTTCATATGATTGGGGAAATAAAATTGAAACCTTTTCAGTTGAGAATGAATTTATTTATGATCCGTTGGAAGAATTTTCTCTTTATAAATCGGATTGTGAAAGATTTTGGAAATCTCATTAACGAGTCAATGTTGTAAATCGAATAAAGAGGGTGTATCAAAATGTAAAATCAAGTTTTTCGAACTTACATTTTGTCACTTTTTATATGAACAAAGCCGTTTCAGAGCTTATAAATTACAGTTAAGTCTCTGAAACGGCTATATTTTTGGAGAAATTAAAAATCAACTTACATTTTGATAGTTTGATTTTTGATAAATTGAGTTTTGATACACCCTCCTACCGTCGCAAACGATAAAAATTCTGCGACCCTTGGAGCGAGAACATCAGCGTGTGTCGTCAGGTTCGTATAACCTGTATTGAGAAAGTCAACGCCATATTTGATTTCTTGGCGATTCCCATGAAGCAGGGGTCGGGAATGGGAATAAGAATTTTTGATTTAACTACTTGCGAAAATTCTGCTAATTAGCATTTTTTTTGTAATTTTGCGCCGTTTATAAGAAATTCATACAAATACAACAAATGGCATTCATTGACGAAATCAAAAGAAGACGTACGTTTGCGGTAATTTCGCATCCCGACGCTGGTAAGACTACATTGACTGAAAAACTATTGCTCTTTGGTGGAGCTATCCATATTGCCGGAGCCGTGAAATCCAACAAAATCAAGAAAACAGCGACGTCTGACTGGATGGAAATTGAAAAGCAGCGTGGTATCTCTGTCGCTACGTCCGTGATGGCATTTGAATACAACGGCTTCAAAATCAATATCCTTGATACTCCAGGTCACCAGGATTTCCAGGAAGACACTTTCCGTACTCTGACTGCCGTAGACAGTGTTATCATCGTGGTGGACTGTGCCAAGGGTGTCGAGTCGCAGACACGTAAACTAATGAATGTCTGCCGTATGCGCAACACTCCTGTTATCGTCTTTGTCAATAAGATGGACCGTAACGGTAAGAATCCTTTCGACCTTATGGATGAGCTTGAAAAGGAACTTAATATTATGGTGCGCCCTCTTTCTTGGCCTATCAACCAGGGCGATAAATTCAAGGGAGTCTATAATTTGTATGAACACAGTTTGAACCTATATACTCCAAGCAAACAGACTATTTCGGAGAATGTGGCGATCGACGATATCAATTCCAAACAGCTTGATGATATCGTAGGTGAACAGGATGCTATGCAGCTTCGTGAGGATCTTGAACTTTTGGATGGTGTCTATCCTGAGTTTGACAGAAGCACATACGAGGCAGGTCAGGTGGCTCCAGTGTTCTTCGGATCTGCGTTGAACAACTTCGGAATCAAGGAGTTGCTTGATTGTTTCTGTGAGATTGCACCGTCGCCAGGAGAGATCCAGACTGAGGAGAGAATCGTCAAACCAGAGGAAGAGAAATTTTCAGGATTCGTGTTCAAAATCCATGCAAATATGGACCCTAACCACAGAAGCTGTATCGCTTTTGTGAAGGTTTGCTCAGGTAAGTTTGAAAGAAACGTCAATTATAAGCATGTGCGTCTTGGCAAGAGCTTCAAATTCTCAAGCCCTACTTGTTTCATGGCTCAGAAGAAAGATATTGTCGACGAAGCTTATCCAGGCGATATCGTTGGTTTGCCAGACAGTGGCGGCACATTCAAGATCGGAGACACTCTTACATCTGGAGAGACAATCCATTTTAAGGGATTGCCAAGTTTCTCGCCTGAGATGTTCAAATATATCGAGAACGACGATCCGATGAAGGCAAAACAGCTCAATAAGGGAATCGAGCAGCTTACAGATGAGGGTGTCGCACAGGTGTTTACAAACCAGTTTAACGGACGCAAGATCATCGGTACGGTAGGAGCGTTGCAGTTTGAAGTGATCCAGTACCGTCTGCTTCATGAATATAATGCTCAATGCCGTTGGGAGCCAATCTCACTTTATAAAGCATGTTGGATTGAGAGTGATGACGCTGAGGCTCTTGACACATTCAAGAAGAGAAAATACCAGTATATGGCAAAGGATAAGGAGGGAAGAGATGTGTTCCTTGCTGATTCCGGCTATATTCTGCAGATGGCGCAGAGCGATTTCCCTAAGATTCGCTTCCATTTCTCATCAGAATTTTGATGTTTCGTGTTTCATAATGAAACAAAATAGATTAGGACTGACATATTTACAAAAACAAATGGAAAAAATATTATGAAAAAACTTTTATTGACAATTGCAACAGTGGTTGCAACATTCTCTGTATTGTCCGCTGATTATATGTATGTGATAATGAAGAATGGTACAGCGGAGAAATATCTTACAGAGATGGTAGACAGTATTGCATTTGATGAACCCAATGTTGAAAAAATTACGGACATCAATGAATTGATTGAAGAAATTGCCAGGTTGAAAGAAGAAATTGCTACATTGAAAGCAGATACATCATCGGCTATCTCGAATGTCTCTGATTTGGAATATTATATTTTGAATGACAATGAGGTTGAGGTTGTTGGATTCGTCAAAGAATCTGCAGATTTGGTGATTCCAGAGAAAACTTTGATTGATGGAAAACAATATGCAGTTGTAAGTATTGCTGAAAAGGCTTTCTTAAATCAAGAAGGAATTAAAAGTGCTTCATTGCCAAAAACACTTAAAAGAATAGGAGATAATGCTTTTAGTGGTTGTATAAGTATGACAGACATCGAAATTCCATCAAGTGTCACTTCTATTGGAAAGGGAACATTTTCTGGTTGCCAATTACTTAATGTTTTGATTGACAATTCAAGGTATAATTTGGATTGTAAGTATGCTTTTGCTGGTGTTTGGTCTGTTAAATTCACTGGCTGCCCATTGAACTTTGCGTTTGATGAGAATACGAATACGGCAGCTGTTGTGGCAAGTAATTTGTATTTTTTTGAACAGACATATAGAGAACCTGAGAATATAATAATTCCTTCTGAGGTGGAAAAAAATGGAAAAGTATATAAAGTCACAGAAATTGGAGCAGGTGCATTTTGGGATTTTTCTGATTTGAAGAGTATACAGATTCCATCTGGTGTCACTAAAATTGGTAGTTCTGCATTTATGGCATGTGTTAGTCTGACAAGCATTACGCTACCTTCAAGTGTCACTGAAATAGAAGAGAAAGCATTTTGGGCTTGTGATAGTCTTGATGTTATTATTGATAATTCAAGATATAACGTAAGGTATTTGAATGCTTTGACTGGCGTTAAGTCAGTGGCATTTACAGGCTGTCCGTTGAATTTTATAGTTGATGAGGAAAACGGAAATGCTGAAATTGCCTCAGCTCTTAAATATAATTATAATGAAACGATTTCTGAATTGACGGCTATTTCAATTCCATCAGAAGTAGAAATAGATGGTAGGAAGTATAATGTGACTTCTATTGGAGAAGGTGCCTTTTTTATGTTTAGCAGATTGGTAGATGTTGATATTCCATCAAGTATTATATCTATTGGAAATTATGCATTCCAAAGTTGCTTAGGCTTGACAAATCTTGTTATTTCATCGAGTGTGACTTCTATTGGAGATGCGACATTTGATGGCTGTAAAAATCTTGATATTGTTATTGACAATTCAAGATATAATGTAAAAAGTGAGAATTCTTCATTTAATGGTGTGAAATCCGTGAAATATACTGGTAGTCCATTGTTGTTTAGAATATCTGAAGAAACCAATACGGCAACAGTCATTTCTGAAAATGAAAATAATAGTAATGGTTATATGGACCCTATATATTTAGGTCTTGATTCTGTCATAATTCCTTCAAATGTTGAAATAAATGGTGAAAACTACAGTGTCACTTCTATAGGGAAAAATGCATTTTTTGGATGTGCTAGTTTGACAAGCATAGAAATTGCATCAAGTATCACTTCCATTGAATATGGTGCATTTACATTTTGTTTGACATTACCAAATATTAGAATACCATCAAGCGTTACTTCCATTGGAATAAATGCTTTTAATAGCTGTGAAAATCTTGATATAGAAATAGACAATTCAAAAGAAAATGTCGAAATAGGGGATGGCTGTTTTGATTTGGTTAAGTCAGTGACTTGGCTGAAATAAATGATGATTGTAAAAACAAATTATTGATGAATAGAACTGAGTTGTCTCTCTTCATAGGAATTATAGGTAGGTACATAAGTGCCTGCCTATTTTTGCAAAATAATACACATATTTTATTTGACTTTTTGCAAAGCATTATTCAAACCAATATTAAAACATTTGTGAAAGTCAGCGAAAAGAAATAAATTTGTAAGAAAAAGTAAGAAGAACAAGCGTAGTAATGCACTACAAGATAAAGCATATATTCTGTATGTTGTTCGCAATGCTATTGTTTTCAAATAGTTATGCACAAAGTACGGAGGTAAAAAAAGATAGTATCGACAGAAAAGAAGTGACACTTTCTGCCGACACTTTGTCTTTCTCATTGCCTAAAAATGATACTTTAACGGCAAAAAATGATTCTGTAGCTGTTAAAAAAAGAAAAAAACAGAAAAAAGATCCCAAAACATTTGTTTTTGAGCCAAGCAAGGATGCTATTGAGAGTGAAATCACTTATTCGGCTTCCGACTCAATTGTTTTTGTCGGTGGTGGAGATGCCTTTCTTTATGGTAAAGCCTCTATCAATTATCAGACTCTTGAGCTGAACAGTGACAATATAAGTCTGGATATCGAAAACAGCACCGTCAAGGCAAGAGGAAAGATAGACAGTACAGGAGCTTTGGTAGAGACTCCTATTTTCAAGGATGGTCCGGACGAGTATGAGAGTGAGAGCATGGACTATAATTACAAGTCGGGCAAGGGACTGATCCGAGGTGTGATTACTCAGCAGCAGGACGGATATATCACCAGTGACAAGGCAAGAAAGAATCCAGACAATACATTCTTGATGAAAGATGGTAAGTATACCACTTGCGACAACCATGACAATCCGCATTTTTATCTGAACCTGACAAAGGCTAAGGTAGTGCCAAAAAACTGTGTTGTGACGGGTCCAGCATATTTCGTGTTGCTTGATGTGCCGATTCCGTTGGTTATTCCGTTTGCTTATTTCCCATTTTCAAGTGCTTATAAATCAGGTTTGTTGATGCCTACATTCGGTGAGGATTCCCGTGATGGATTCTATTTGCGTAATGGAGGTTACTATTTCGCAATCAATGACTATGTGGATTTGGCAGTGCGTGGAGATATCTACTCTAAAGGATCTTGGGGCGTGAATGGAACATCGCGTTATATCAGACGCTACAAACATAGTGGAAACTTGCTTTTCAGCTATCAGGTGACCGGTTCTGGAGAAAAGGGAATGCCGAATTATGCGGAGATGAAGGACATGAAGATTCGTTGGACTCACAAACAGGATTCCAAGGCAAATCCGTTCAGTACATTCTCAGCAAGTGTCAATTATTCGACTTCAGCATACAACAAGAACAATACACGTTCATATTATAATGCGTCGTCGTACGCTGAAAACAACAAATCCAGCAGTATCAACTTCGCATACCAATTCCCAGAGAGCGTGTTCTCTTTGCAGACAAACTTGACTATCAACCAAAGACAGAGCGACTCTACATTGTCGATCACATTCCCGTCGTTGACAGTCAGTATGAATCGTATTTATCCATTCCAAAGAAAGGTGATGGTAGGAAGCAAGAAGTGGTATGAGAAAATATATTTCAATTATAATTTCAATGCTGCGAATAGTGTGTCGATGAAGCAGGATAAACTGATGTGGAGTTCGGAAATCCAATCAGCAAATGATTTCTTCACAGATTTGGAGGCAACCCACAGATTGTCGTTTGGAGCTTCTTATAATATTCTTAAGTATTTGGTTTTGAGTCCGAACATTTCTTATAATGAAAAGTGGTATCATAAGACACAAGATCTGAGTTGGAATGAGAATCTGGCAAAGGTGGATACTGCATATCATTACGGATTGTTTTTCAGAAACGAGTTTTCAGCAAGTGTAAACTTGAATACCACTCTGTATGGTTTTTATAAGCCATTGAAATGGATGGGAGGAAAGAAGATTGCCGCTATCCGACACATGTGTGTGCCAACTGTCGGATTCTCCTACCGACCTGATTTTGACCATATGATTACACCGTTCCCTGGAATGAGAGATCCATATTATGGTTCGTATATACGTCCTGTGCCAGGAATGGAATTGTCCGACGTGAAGCCTATCGATTACGCAAGAATGCGTGGCGGTGGCACACATTCAAATGGACCGAGTGGTAATGTGAATTTATCGTTGAGCAACAATGTGGAGATGAAGGTTCGCACGGACAGAGACACTACTGGATATAAGAAGATCTCATTGATCGACAATTTGATGTTGAGTACAAGCTATAATGTGTTTGCCGACTCGTTGAATTGGTCAGATATCAGTGCAAGTGTAAGATTCAAGTTGCCTGGCAATACTACATTCAGTGTCAATAGCCGTTGGACTCCTTACACATATCAGTTGAATGATTATGGTAGCCCGACACGAGTTGATGTCACTGAGATGGAGAAAAACCACCGTCTTGCCAGAATGACAAATGCGTCTACAAGCTTGAGCTATAATTTTAATAATAACACATTTAAGAAGAAGGAAAAGCCTGAAGACCAGATCAAGGGTGAGCCTACAAGCAGCGACGAATATGAGGATACAGATCCGGATGTGTTAGACAAGCAAGGACCAAGACGTTTGAGAGACAAGAAAAAAGATAATTCGAAGAAGGACGACGAGGGATATGAAAAGTTCTCATTGCCTTGGAATTTTAATATAAGTGCTTCTGTTTCTTATGGAGACAAAAAATTCAATAAGGAGAGATTGACATATGATCAGGATTGGTCATGTATGTTGAACTTTTCAGGAAGCTTTACATTCACTCGCAATTGGAGTTTCAATTATAGCTCTGGTTACGATGTTATAAGAAAAGAGATCAGTTATACAACTTGTGGAATCTCACGATCGCTTCACTGCTGGAGTGCGTCGCTCAACCTGGTACCGTTCGGCTACAACCAGTCGTTCAACTTCACTATACATGCTAACTCATCATTGCTTCAGGATTTGAAGTATGAGAAGAGCAGCTCTCCAAGCGATCACCCAGATTGGTATTGATTATTACAATGGATATACTATATATTTATTTGGCGATTATCAACGTTGTTGCGTTTACGGCGTACGGTTTGGACAAATGGAAAGCCAAGAAATCAAAGTGGCGTATCCCAGAGTCGACGCTGATTCTTTTTGCCGCGATAGGTGGTGCATTGGGTGCATATGCTGGCATGAAATGTTTCCGTCACAAGACACAGCATAAGAAGTTCACAATTTTGGTGCCGCTATTTTTGATTGTTTGGATAGTAGGATTAGGGTGGGGAATGACGCGATTGTAAAATAGTATAACAGGCACTTTCTTACGAAATAACCAAAAACATATAAGGATACTATTCTTTTTGTACGATATTTGGCGAATCCTATAAAAATATTTCGCAATAATTCCTATCTTTGCAAAAAATTACAACAATATCATCAAGAGTTATGGTAAGAGATACAGAGATTTTCGATATTATCGAGAAAGAGCATCAGCGTCAGCTTAAGGGAATTGAGCTAATTGCTTCTGAAAACTTCGTTAGTGATCAGGTGATGGAGGCAATGGGAAGTTATCTAACAAACAAATATGCCGAGGGTTACATCGGACACCGTCACTATGGAGGTTGTGAGGTAGTCGACATGAGCGAAGGCTTGGCTATCGAACGTCTTTGTAAGCTTTACGGAGCAGAGTATGCTAACGTACAGCCTCACTCAGGTGCTCAGGCTAACGGAGCAGTTCTTCTTGCTGTTCTTAACCCTGGTGACAAGTTTATGGGCTTGGATTTGGCTCATGGTGGACACCTTTCTCACGGATCTTTGGTAAACACATCTGGATTGATCTACAAGCCAGTGCCTTACTTCTTGAACAAAGAGACAGGTCGTGTTGATTACGACGAGATGGAGAAGATCGCAAAGGCAGAGCATCCAAAGTTGATCATCGGTGGAGGTTCAGCTTACTCACGTGAGTGGGATTACGCACGTATGCGTAAGATCGCAGATGAGGTAGGTGCGCTTCTTATGATTGATATGGCTCACCCAGCTGGTCTGATCGCTGCAGGTTTGCTAGACAATCCATTGAAATATGCACATATTGTGACATCTACAACACATAAGACACTTCGTGGACCACGTGGTGGTATCATCCTACTTGGAAAGGATTTCGATAATCCTTGGGGTAAGGTTACAAAGAAGGGTGTTATCCGTAAGATGTCTTCAATCTTGAATTCCGCAGTGTTCCCAGGTATGCAGGGTGGTCCGCTAGAGCACGTTATCGCTGCTAAGGCAGTGGCATTTGGAGAGGCTCTTCAGCCAGAGTTTAAGACATATCAGACTCAGGTTAAGAAGAATGCGGCAGTTATGGCTCAGGCATTTGTAGACAAGGGATACGCAGTAGTATCTGGAGGTACAGACAACCACTCAATGTTGATCGACCTTCGTCCTAAGTTCCCTGAGTTGACTGGTAAGATGGCAGAGACAGCTCTAGTTGCAGCAGACATCACTACAAATATGAATATGGTGCCATTCGACACTCGTTCAGCATTCCAGACATCAGGTCTACGTTTCGGTACTCCAGCAATCACAACTCGTGGTGCTAAGGAGGACATGATGGTTGAGATTGTAGAGATGATCGATACAGTTCTTTCTAATCCTGAAAGTGATTCTAACATCAAGGCTGTACGTGAGAAGGTTAATAGCATGATGGCTAATTATCCTTTGTTCGCTTGGTAATCTGAATGATAATGCTTTATATTAGGCAAACGGAGTTCGCTCTGTTTGCCTTTTTATTTTGATTATTTCTGCGGCTTGATTTTATGCCAGAATTTCATTATTTTTGATATCCGTATTGATTTTAATGTTGTATGATAAAAAGTGTATGCGTGTATGGAGGCTCAAACTCCAATTCTTCTGCCAAATATTCAGACGATGCTTTTCGAGTTGGAGAGACTCTTGCCAAAATTGGAATCACAGTCTATTATGGAGGTGGAGCGTGCGGTGTGATGGGTTCGCTTGCCGATGGAGTGATGAGTGTTGGTGGCATAATCAAGGGTGTCATTCCTCAGTTTATGGTGGAGCGCGGATGGGCATACGATAAAGTGGAGCATATTGTGGTGGACGACATGCATATCCGCAAGAAAACGATGTTGGATATGGCTGATATGGCGATAGCTTTGCCTGGCAGCAATGGAACGTTTGAAGAGGTTTTGGAAGCCATCACCTGGCGTCAATTGGGATTGTTTGGCGGCAAAGTTGTGATTTACAATAGTCATGGATACTATGATAGCTTGATACAAATGTTTAATAAGGCCACAGAAGACGGATTTATGAACGTCGGAGTGGATTTTTTCACCGTCGCCAATAATATTGACGAATTGATCTCTTTAATAGAAAAATAACCCCTAAAGATGAAATTATGACTCTCGACGAAATGTATATGAGGCGATGCTTTCAGCTCGCAGAATGTGGAAAAGGTCATGCGGCTCCAAATCCGATGGTGGGAGCTGTGATTGTGTGCGACGGTGAGATAATCGGTGAAGGTTATCATCGTAAGTGTGGCGGTCCACATGCTGAGGTCAACGCAGTGGCTTCAGTAGCGGATAAATCTAAACTTTCAAGAAGCACTATGTATGTCAGTTTGGAGCCATGTGCACATTGGGGAAAGACACCACCGTGTGCTGAATTGATTATAAAGCATCATATTCCGAAAGTTGTGATTTGCAATGTTGATCCGTTCCCCAAGGTAGACGGTAGGGGAGTGCAGATGTTGCAGGATGCTGGAGTTGAAGTGAAGACGGGCGTGTTGGCAGACGAAGGATGGCATCTTAACCGTCGGTTTTTCACATTCCATTCCCAACGTCGACCTTATATCATATTGAAATGGGCTGAGAGCACAGATGGATTTATCGCCGGCAAAAACGGAGAACCGATAAAAATTTCCACACCTGAGACAATGAGATACGTCCACAAACTTCGTTCTGAAGAGTCGGGTATTCTCGTCGGCACGCAGACAGCCCTGAATGATAATCCGAGCCTTACGGTACGCCATTGGAGTGGAGAAAATCCGACGCGAATATTGCTTGATAGAAATCTTATTGTTCCTGCCAGCAACAAATGCTTTTCTTCGGATGCAGAGACGATAGTGGTCACGGAGAAAGCTGACAATGGAATTTATCAATCCAATGTGAAGGTTGCGACATTGCCATTTGATACGAATGGAGTGCAGATGGAAGCATTGATGAAATGTCTGTATGAATCAAACATACAATCGTTAATTGTTGAGGGAGGAGCAAGAACATTACAGGCGTTTATAAATGCAGGAATATGGGATGAGGCAAGAGTGGAGAGAAATCCACGTCTTCTTATAAAAGAGGGAGTGTCTGCTCCTAGATTTGTCTCTAATTGGGATAGGACAGAGGAGATTGATGGAAATTTGATCACATATTACAGAAATCGGTAGTGAGGTGATTTAAAAAAGCAATGAGCTCAGCTTCTCCCGAAACCAAGCCCATTATCATGAAAAACCTTACTACTATTTCAAAATTAACTTTATTACGTTAACTCCATATTCTGTCGTTACGACAGCATTGTAAATTCCTCTGTTAAGCATAGAGATTCCGACTTCTGCGTTGTTTCCAGAAATTTCTTTGTAAAGAACTCTAGCTCCACTAGTTGTGTAAATTGTGATATTTTGTAGCTCATTGTCTGCCGAAACGTAGATGTTGTTCGATGCAGGGTTTGGACCTACAGACAATGAATAGTCAATAGAGATATTGTCCACATCTTGAATTCCGAGTACATCCATGATTTTCTGGATGAATGGACGGTCGTACCAAGTTAATTCTTCACGGTTGAAATGACCGTGAGCTTCACCTGCATTGCTTTTGAATACGTTGTTGTCCCACAAAACGGCTGGCATTCCATATTCTTTTATGACAGAATAGTAAGCTTCAACCCATTTGAGTCGGTCTTCTTGGTTGCTATAAACATTTCTTTTGAATCTTGCAGAACAAGATTCCTCGCCAATGATTACTGGAATTCCCATACCTGCAATGAATTTCTCATAGACGTCTTTGAAGTAAGCTTTGATTTCACTGCTATAGCTGTCTTTCCATGTTGATACGCTTCCCAAGCATAAGTCGTAAGGACGATAGGCGTGAAGAGATAAAGCGAGACGGTTTGGTGTTTCGTCAGTTGGCATTTGAAAGTATGATGTCATACAACCTTCTTTACATGCTGCATATCCAGGGCACATGATCACACGATCTTTGTTCTCAGCGGAACCGTTTCCTCGAATCTCATCTACACCGATTTGGTTGAATTTGTTTAGCATTTCCAAAGCAGGAATGACTTGAGCTGGAGGTGCATCAGGGTTGAAATACCATTCGTATGATGTTCCTACCAAACGAGGCTCATTCATGATTTCAAATACAAGATGTTGGTCGTAATCTTTGAATGCCTCAGCAATTTGACGCCAAACACCTCTGATGAAATATTCAGAAGTGCCATCATCCTTTAATGTATAAATGATATTGCCAGAGTTGTTGTCGTGATGTATGTTCAATATTACGAAAAGGTCCTCGTTGTAGCAGTAGTCTACAACTTCTTTAACACGAGCCATCCATTCCTCACTGATTGTGAAGTTTTCAGGATCTTCTTTGAAATTTGAATGTTTTCCCCAAGATACAGGGATACGGATAGTGTTGAATCCTGCTTTTCGAACAGCGGTGATCATCTCTTGGGTCGTTTCAGGTTGCCCCCAAGATGTTTCTGCGTCAAGACCGTATCCTCCGTTTTTGCCTCCTGTTGCGTCGAATGTGTTTCCAAGATTCCAACCAGTAGTCATCATTGCTGTTATTTCAGAGGCGGTGTTTCCAGAAAGCTTTTCTGCAGATGCGTTGAAAGTCATTCCTGATAGAGCCAAAATAGCAATCAATGAAGTTGACTTTTTAAATGAAGTAAATATTTGTTTCATACGCTTACAATTTTGTAGTTATTAATATTCAAGTGTTTGTTTTTGTGTTAGCCTAATTTTTATCGACAAAATACAATTGATTGTCGACGAATCGACATTGCAAAGGTAATACTAAAATTTATTCTTGCAACGTTGATATTGAAAAAATACATTATTTTTTTTGAAATGACGAAAAAAATGTGAAAAAATCGTCAAATAACATAGAAAAAAAAATCATCGTATGTTAGGGAGCATGTTTGAGAAAAAAACGTCAAAAAAAAATTGTAATCACATTTTGCATTGGATAACTTTAAGATAATATTGCAAACGTAAACGAAGATTTACTTTCGTCTACACATTATACTAACGAAAAAAAACGCTAAGCATATGAAACAGAATTTACTTTTAACAACGGCAATGGTGGCCTCGATGTCTTTTGTGCAGGCACAGGAGATTGCCACCTGGGAAGATTGGGCAAAGTCAGCGATTACGTTTACATTCGACGATGGAGCCAATGAGGCCAACTCACATTCGTGGGCCGCAGAACAATTGGACAAATATGGTTTTAAGGCAACTTTCTATGTGGTGACTAATTGGACAAGCAATTGGAGCACGTATCAGAATATTGCTAAAAAAGGTCATGAGATCGGTAGCCATACAGACTCGCATAGTGGTAATTCGGGCGAGTTGGCATCTTCAAAAGCTACTATTGAGCGACAGATTGGCCAGCCTTGTTTGACAATTGCTTACCCTAACTGTAATGAGATAAGCAACACACTTAGTTATTATATTGGTGGTCGTATTTGTGGTGGACAGACTAACAGTAAGTCGCCATCAAACTTGGCAAGATTCGACTGCCAGATTTGTGGAACCCAGGGAGTCAATTCACAGAATCAATTTACAAGCAGATGTTCTGGAGCTAACGGAGGTTGGATGGTGTTCCTAATCCATGGTATCCAGGGTCGTGAAGCTAATGGCAGCTATTCTCCAACTAGTCCGGATGCTTTCACTGGAACATTGCAGTGGTTGAACCAGAACAAGAAGGATTATTGGGTATGTACTGCTCGTGACGCTATCATGTATTTCAAGGAGCGTGACAATTCTAAGTTCCAAAAGAAAAGTGGCGATTCATCAAGTGAGACATATACATTGAGTCATAGCTTGGACACTAAGCTTTGTAAATGGGATTACCCATTGTCAGTGCGTGTGCCTATGCAGGACGGATGGTCTGATCTTAAAGTTACTCAAGATGAAAAGGAGATTGAGTATGATATTCTTGATGGATATGTATACTTCAAGGCAGTGCCAAATGGTGGTGATATTGTTGTAGGTTCAGGCAAACCAGCTGTTCCAGATCCAGAATTTACAGTTTCGGCTTCTGCTTCTCAGTATTGCAAAGACTCTACTTACAAGGTGACTTGGACAATGAGTGGAGATGCTTCTGACAGAACATATTCTCTAAACTGGGGAACAGGTTCAAGCTCAACCGAAATTTCGGTTTCTAGCGTTAAGGCTTCTTCAGAGTGGGGTGAGACTGCAGATAATCCTTATTGGACAGTCGATAATATCTTAACTGATGATGGCAGCCATGGTGGAAACAGCCGTTGGGGTTCAATGGAAGGCTCAGACGAATGGGTTGAGTTCAACTTCGGAAAGTCTCAAACAGTTGGTGGCATCAAGATTGATGAGTGTACTGAGTATAGCACAATCACAAGTTTTGAGGTTCAATATGACGAGAGTGGTTCATGGAAGACTGCATATACTGGAAAAACAGTAGGTCATGATTTTAGCGCTACATTTGATCCTGTGTCAACAAGCAAGATGAGAGTATTTATCAAGTCTACTAACGATGGTGCCGGATGTAATATCAATTATGTAGAGTTCAGTGGTGTTGCTGGTTATACAATTAAAGATGGTATCAATGCTGCAGGTTCTATTGATTGGAAACCAAAGGCAGCAGGTACTGGCATGTTGACAATCACAAATGCTAGAGGCAAGGTTTTGGCTCAGACTTCGTCTATCAAGGTAGAAAATTGTGGTGGCGGTGGAGATGAACCATGTACAGATTGTGGTAGTGGAGATCCTCAGCCAGCTTCTGGTACATTTTTTGACGAGAACGGTGCTTATTTCGGACCTGATTGTGACAAGACAAACTATACAGGTGCTTACTATACTGGAGACTACACAAGTCCATTCGCAACTGTCTTGGGCAAGAGTGAGGAAGACATTCAAAAGAAACTAGATCAGCTTTGGGAACACTACTTCAAAGGTAACAACAAGGTTTACTACGACAAGGGTAGTGAGTCTTATATCCTTGATACTGGTAACAACGATGTTCGTTCAGAGGGTATGTCATATGGTATGATGATCTGTGTACAGACAGACCATAAGGAGGAGTTTGACAAACTTTGGGCATTTGCTAAGAATCACATGTGGCACAAGAGTGGTCAGTGGGATGGTTACTTCGCATGGCAGTGTGGTACAGATGGTTCTCAGAAAGACCAGAACTGTGCGCCTGACGGTGAAATGTATTTCATGACAGCATTGCTATTTGCTGCAAATCGTTGGAATGACAGCAAGTATATGGATGACGCTCAGTACATCTTGAAGAACATGTGGAAGGGTGGTACAGGATCATTGTTCAATGAGTCACAGAAGGTTGTTACATTCCAACCATATAACTGTTCTGATTTCTCTGACCCTTCATACGATTTGCCAGCATTCGTTGACTTGTTCTCACGTTGGTCAACAACTAACCAAGATAAGTGGAGCCAGGCTGCAACAGCAACTCGTAACCATTTGTACAAGTCATCAAACACAAAATCAGGTTTGTTCTCAGACTACAACAATTTTGATGGAACACCTAAGTCGGTAAGCTACAACAGCAACTCACACAGATATATGTATGATGCTATGCGTTGTGCGATGAACTTTGGTATGGACTACTACTTGTTTGGAGCTGATGCTGAAAGACAGGAGGAGATGGCAAAACGAATCATCGATTTCTTTGAGAAGGATAACTATCAGCATGCACGTTTCGATTGGGATGGATCAAATCCTTCTGAGTCATACACATTGGGTGAGACAGGAGCTAATGCTGTGGCTTGCTACTGCTTGATGAACAATCCTTCATATGAGAAGCAGGTAAAGACAAACTTGAATAAAGCTTGGAGTGCAGGTTTGGCAACTGGTCAGTACCGCTACTATGATGGTTTGGTTCACTACTTGGCAATGCTTCACTTGTGTGGAAGCTTCAAGATCTGGAAGCCTGCTCCAAGTATAAAGGAGAAGAGTGTGGAAGTTAAAGCTGTACCATTCGAGTATAATGGCAAGACTTACTCTGATCAATCATTCTACTCTTTTGAGGATTGTCAATTGTATAATGTAACGGTTGTCGTTACTGATGTTGAAAATGTTGGTGCAAATGGAGTGACAGTGGTTCCAAATCCAGCTTCTAATAAGATTAATATTGTAGCTGAAGAGCAGATTAACTCTGTTGAGATCATTGACATGATTGGAAATAAGGTAGTTTCGACAAATTCATCAGAAATCAGTGTCGCAAACCTTCCTGCTGGAGTCTATATGGCTGTGATTTCTACTGAAAAAGCTCAATTTGTCAAGAAAGTTATGATCAAAAGATAAAAAAAATGTGTTATGACGGTGATTTTCCCGTCATAACACTTATATTTGGAATTGAATCTATAACTTAAAACGCTATGAGACAAATTCCAACACTCATATTAATGATTTTATCTTTGGTATCAAATGTGTTTTCTGCATTTGCAGTCGACCCGTGTGATATGGATACAAAGTTGAGTGGAGGAACAGTCTATACTGAAAAGGATATTTACCCTCTCGATAATGGGTTCAACTGCGAGCTCTGGTATAAAGGAAAAAGTGGCAAGGTCACGGTTTATGATGATGCCGATTGTGCGTTCAAAGCTGAATGGAATGAGTCGGGTGACTTTATTGCGAGAGTGGGGTATTTCTGGGGAAAGGAAGAGGATGATACTCCGTCATATAAAGATTTGGATGGAGATATTCATGCTGAATATTCCTATACGAAAACAGGTTCAAGCTACGATTATTCGTTGATTGGAATTTATGGCTGGTCGAAAGATCCATTGGTTGAATTCTATATATGTGACGATTCATACAACCGTATGACTGATCCATGGAATACAACAAAAATAGGGTCTGCTGTGATAGACGGTGCAACATACAACATCTATAAAGGCACGATGATAAATATGTCTTCGGTGTTGGGTGAAAATATGAATTTCACTCAGGTGTTTTCAATCCGTCAGGGTGGCACTCGTCAATGTGGACATATTTCCGTCTCCGAACATTTCAGAGCTTGGGAGAAACTCGGAATCAAGACTGGACCTCTTTACGATTGCAAAATTGCAATTGAAACAGGTGGAAACAAAGGTACTATCGATTACCATTACGCTACAATGTGGATTGGCGACGAGAATGGACCATTTATTCCAGAAGAAAGAGCTCCATTCAAAGACACTATTTTAATTCCAGGTATAGTAGAGACTGAGGATTATGATAAGGGTGGTTATAAGGTTTCTTATTATGACTCAGACCGTATTAATGAAGGAGAGTCTTATCGAAACGATGGTGTTGATATAGTCGAAATCCCAGATGGCTATGCTATCGGATACACAAAGACTGGAGAATGGTTGGAATATACTGTAAATGTAGAGTCTGATGGTGTGTATAATGTGACAGCAAATATGGCAAATGGAAATTCTGCACCTATCATAGACTTGATATTTGATGGTAAGGACACTTGCTCGTTAACAGGAAAAAGTGTCAAGAATGATTGGGACACTTATTCTTTGGCGACAGGCAAGGTAACTCTGACAGAAGGCACTCATACGATGAGATTGGTATTCAACAATAATTACACGAATATTGATTTTGTTAAATTCAAATCGGAGAGTTCTTCTAATAAGGTAAATGAAGTAGTTTCAGAAATTGAAACACTTTATGATGGCAAAACTATTAAGATAGTATCTTCTGATGACGTTAAACTAGTGAAGATGATTGATATGACTGGCTTGCCGGTTGTTGTTGGAACGGGTAACGTCTTGAATGTTGAAAATGTTGCGACTGGTGTTTACGTGGTAGTTGTTGTGACGTCGAATGGTGAGCATTACAAGAAAGTAAACATAGTCAAATAAAACTCTTATGAAAGTCGAACAGAAAAGTTTTCTGTTTGATGGTGATACAACTTGAAATTAATCGATAGCATTAAAGGCTATCATCTAAACTCTTTAACAAATAACACAATGAAAAACTATTCTAAACGATTGTTTGGCGCAGTTGTAGCGTCTGTTGTGCTAGCATCAAATTCAGCTTTCGCTATTGATCCATGTCAGGAGACATCATCGATGTCTGGTGGACAGAGAGCACAGAACGGTGGTACTCACAACATTGCCGGTGGTTTTAACTACGAGATGTGGACAAACTCAGGTAACAATGCATCTATGGAGTATACTGCAGAAGACGGTAAATTCCAGTTTAAGGCAAATTGGAATAATCCAGATGACTTGCTTTGCCGTATTGGTCTATATTGGGGTACTGGTCCTAGACCAAATGAGTTGGATGGAGACCTGCACTGTGACTTCAATTATGATTTTACAGGTACTGGTGGTGGTTACAACTACATTGGTATCTATGGTTGGACAAAAGTTCCTAATGAGGTAGAGTATTATATCGTAGAGAACACATTCTTTGGCAGCACAGCAAAGCAGCAAGGATTGTATTATGGTGCGAATAAGGTTTCTTCATACACTATTGATGGAGAAGGATCTTATGACTTGTACATCGGTACTCGTACTAACGCTCCATCTATTTCTGGTACATCTACATTTAAGCAGGTGTTTGCCGTAAGATCTACACCTCGTAAGTGTGGACACATTTCAATCTCTGAGCACATGAGAAATTGGACAAATCATGTGACTCTTGGTCAGCTTTACGATTGTAAGTTCCTTTGTGAGGTTGGTTCTGGTTCAGGTAGTTTTGATTTGAAGTATGGTAATGTTTGGATTGGTTCTTCTACACAGGAACCTCCTACTCCGTCAGAACCTGAAGAACCATATAAGGGAGCAATCGCAATCCCAGGCAAACTTGAGTGTGAAAACTACGACAAGGGAGGTAGCGGATTCGGTTACAAAGATACAGATAAGAAGAATGAAGGTGAAGAATATCGTCAGGATGGTGTAGACATTGTAAAAGTTACTGATGGTTATGCAATTGGTTACACTGCTTCTGGTGAGTGGTTGAAGTATACAATCAATGTACAGGAGGCTGGTGATTATAACGTTGGCGCGTACATGGCAAACGGAAGCACAGATCCTGAAATCTCTCTTGAACTTGATGGTAAGAAAGCAACTTCTATCAAGGGTACAGGAAAGGGTGACTGGGATACTTACACAATGGCTACTGGAAAGATCACCCTTTCAGCAGGAGAGCATACTCTAAAGCTAAAGTTTGATAACGATTACACTAATATCGATTACTTGGTATTCTCTAAGGGTAGTATCGACGAGCCAGGTGGTGGAGATGAGCCTGGAGGCGGTGACGAACCTGGAGGCGGTGATGAACCATGTACAAATTGTGGCTCACAGCCAGTAGCTGGTGGTTCTACATTCTTCGATGAGGATGGTGCTTACTTCGGAGCTGACTGTGATAACAAAAACTACGCTGGAGCATATTACACTGGTAACTATACATCTCCATTCAAGACTTACCTAGGTAAGACAGACGAAGAGATTCAGAAGAAACTTGATCAGATGTGGCAACACTATTTCGTTGGTAGCAACAAGTTGTATACAGATAAGGGTAATGGTGAGGCATACATCCTTGATACTGGTAACAACGATGTACGTTCTGAGGGTATGTCATACGGTATGATGATCAGCGTACAGACAAATCATAAGGAGGAGTTTGACAAACTTTGGAAATTTGCTAAGAACCACATGTGGCATAGAAATGGAGACGGATACTTCTCATGGCAGGTTGGAACAGACGGTAATGCAAAAGACCAGGGTTGTGCTCCTGACGGTGAAATGTACTTTATGATGTCTTTGTTGTTTGCTGCTAACCGTTGGAATGATTCTGGATATATGGCAGATGCTCAGGCTATCCTTAAGGCTTGTTGGGAGGGTAACACATTGTTCAATGGCTCTTCTTATATTATCACTTTCCAGCCATCGCAGGGAAATAATACTTGGTCTGACCCATCATACAGTTTGCCAGCATTCGTAGATTTGTTCTCTCGTTGGTCGACTACTAACAATGATAAGTGGCAGAGAGCAACTTCAGCTACTCGTGATCACTTGTACAAGTCTTCTAACACTAAGTCTGGTTTGTTCTCAGACTACAACAACTTTGATGGTACACCACATGGAGTTTCATTCAATAGCAATGCTGAAAAGTATATGTATGATGCAATGCGTTGTGCTATGAACTTTGGTATGGACTACTATTTGTTCGGTGCTGATGCAACAAGACAAGAAGAAATGGCTCGCAGAATCATTGACTTCTTTGAGAAGGATGGTTACAAGCATGGTCGTTTCAATTGGGATGGTTCTAACCCATCAGAGACTTACACTTTGGGTGAGACAGGAGCTAATGCTGTGGCTTGCTATTGCTTGATGAATGATAGCAAATATCAGGACATCATAAAGAAGAACCTTAAGATGGCTTGGGACGCTAATTTGATGACAGGTCAGTGGCGTTACTACGATGGATTGGTTCACTACTTGTCAATGCTTCACTTGTGTGGAAGCTTCAAGATCTGGAAGCCTGCTCGTAAAATAGATGAGACGATAGAACTTAAGGGTAAAGGTTCTGTTGAGTATAATGGTAAGACTTATACTGAAAGTATTGTATTTGATGAACTTGAAGATTGCAAGAAATTGAACAGAGTTAATATCCTTGTACAACCTACTGATGTTGATGATGTTAATGCTAACGGTGTTGTCATCGCTCCTAATCCAGCAAGTGACGCAATCAATGTAGTTGCTGAGGGTCTTGAGTCTGTTAAGATCGTTGACATGTTGGGTCGTACAGTTGCAATCTCATCAGAGGCAACAGTTAACGTTTCTAATCTTCCTGCTGGAACTTACGCAGTTGTTGTGAAGACTTCTGCTGCTGAGGTAGTGAAGAAGATCAACGTTATTAAATAACAGAATGCGTTTTTGACATAGAAACAATTGACAAACACGTTGTTTCAAAAGTCTAGTTAGTTTTAGATTGATAGAGTGCGTTTTCGACGAGAAAGCGCACTCTTCTTTTTTTTATTAAAATGATTAATTCGTATTTTTGTTTATATTTTTTGACTAATTTGTTGAAGTATGAAAAAACTATTTAATGCAATACGCTCAGAAAGTTTTGATGAAGTAAAAGCAATCATTGAGAAAAAGCCGGATTTGGTGAATTGCACGGCAAAACAACCTCCTAAAAAGGATGATGGTCAATCTCCATTGCAAGTGGCATTAAAATCAGGAGTTTTTGATATTTGTGACTTTTTAATAGATAATGGCGCTGATTTGAACTTTATGGAGGACGAGTCTTCTTGCAACGATTGGAGAACACCTGTTGTCCATGATGCCATTAATGCTGCGGTGATGTGTAGTAGACGGAATTCTTATGATAATAATAAATTGACACTTTTATCTACAGAAGAGAAAGCAGACAGAGCCTTCTCTGTATTGAAAAGAATGTTGGATCTTGGAGCAGATGTTAATAAGATAGATTCTTTTGGCAATTCTGCTATTTGGAGATTCTGTTTGCAAGCGAATCAGATTCTGCCTACTTATAATTATAACACTCATATTGAAGAAAACAACAGGCTGTTTACTCCGGAATTACAATTCGATTTGTCTCGGATACTAAAGGCATTATGTGACCATGGTGCTGATCTGAATTATGTACGTCCTAAGATGGGACAAACGGTAAAAGAACATTTCAGCGGTGGAGCAATGGCTAAATTATTGGCAATGTATATTTGAATTGAAGTCAAAAAAAAACGGTCGGAACTTTCGTCCCGACCGTTTTGGTATATTGTTGGATGAATTACATCATGCCACCCATGCCTCCCATTCCTGGAGCTACAGGAGCTGCTGCTGGAGCAGCCTCTTTCTTCTCTGAGATAACACACTCAGTAGTTAGGAGCATACCTGCAATCGACGCTGCATTTTCTAATGCTACACGTGTTACCTTTGCTGGGTCGATGACTCCTGCCTCGTAGAAGTTTTCAAACTTATCTGTACGGGCATTGTAACCGTAGTCTCCCTTGCCTTCTCTTACCTTCTGTACGATAACAGCACCTTCCTTACCTGCGTTTGCTACGATCTGGCGAAGTGGCTCCTCTATAGCACGTTTTACAATCTCGATACCTGTTGTCTCGTCGTCGTTCTCTCCTGTGACACCGTTTAGTGAATCGATAGCACGGATTAGTGCTACACCACCACCAGGGACGATTCCTTCCTCTACAGCCGCACGTGTTGCTGATAGAGCGTCGTCGACACGGTCTTTCTTCTCTTTCATCTCTACCTCTGATGGAGCACCTACGTAAAGCACTGCGACTCCACCTGCCAATTTAGCCAAACGCTCCTGAAGTTTCTCACGGTCGTAGTCGGACTTTGTTGCTTCGATTTGAGCCTTGATCTGAGCTACTCTTTGCGCGATTGCTTCTTTAGATCCAGCACCGTTGACGATAGTTGTGTTGTCTTTGTTTACAGTAATCTTCTCTGCCTTACCAAGCATTTCGATTGTGGCAGATGCAAGCTGGATTCCCTGCTCTTCTGAGATTACAGTACCACCAGTTAGGATTGCGATGTCCTGAAGCATCTCCTTACGACGGTCTCCGAATCCTGGTGCCTTAACAGCACAGATCTTCAAAGATCCACGTAGACGGTTGACAACCAATGTTGTAAGTGCCTCACCGTCGATATCCTCTGCTATAATCAATAATGGACGTCCTGCCTGAACAGATGCCTCAAGCAAAGGAAGAATATCCTTTAGGTTTGAGATTTTTTTATCGTGGATTAGGATGAATGGGTTCTCCATCTCACACTCCATCTTTTCTGTGTTTGTGACGAAGTATGGTGAAAGGTAACCTCTGTCGAACTGCATACCTTCAACTACATCAACTGTAGTGTTAGTACCCTTTGCCTCTTCGACTGTGATAACACCCTCTTTTTTCACTTTTGCCATAGCGTCTGCGATAAGCTTACCGATTTCGCTATCGTTGTTGGCTGATATAGTTGCGACCTGCTCAATTTTCTTGATGTCGTCGTCGACTTCCTTAGCTTGCGTCTTGATGCTCTCAACAACCTTTGCTACAGCCTTGTCGATGCCTCGCTTCAAATCCATTGGGTTCGCACCTGCAGCCACGTTTTTCAAACCAACAGTGATGATTGATTGTGCCAAAACAGTAGCTGTTGTAGTACCGTCGCCAGCCTTATCATTTGTCTTGGAAGCTACTTCTTTTACGATCTGAGCTCCCATGTTCTGGTATGGATCAGAAAGCTCGATCTCTTTTGCTACGCTCACACCATCCTTAGTGATATGAGGAGCTCCGAATTTCTTTTCGATGATGACATTACGGCCTTTGGGTCCAAGTGTCACCTTTACTGCGTTTGCCAACTCATCTACGCCTTTCTTCAAAAGGTCGCGTGCATCTATGTCGAATTTGATTTCTTTAGCCATTTTCGTTACTTTTTAATGATTATATTATCCAATGATTGCCAAAATATCGCTCTGGCGCATGATCAAATACTTATCACCGTCAAGTTCTAGTTCAGTGCCGGCATACTTTCCATAAAGAACAGTATCGCCAACTTTCACTACCATCTCTTCGTCCTTAGTGCCATTTCCGATAGCAAGGACATTGCCCTTCAATGGTTTCTCTTTTGCAGTGTCTGGGATGATGATTCCAGCCGCTGTCTTCTCTTCTGCTGCGACAGGCTTTACAAGCACTCTGTCTGCTAATGGCTTAATGTTCATGATATATAATTTTTTGTTTATATAACTTTTTTTTCTTTTCCTCTATTAAATAATCAAATGCTGTGCCAAACTGCATTTTCTGCATATTTGGCACAGCATCTATGTTTTTGTCTTTTGACGGTGTGTCAAAATGGCGTACTATTGTCGTTTGACACAAGGTGTTGACAAATGATTATTTTTTGAAGAAATCCTTTATTGTCGACGCAATTGTCTTTATGATTTCTTCATTCAATTCAGTATGCATGGGTAGGCTTAAAACTTCTTTGCAAAGCGCCTCTGTGTTGCTCAAAGATCCTGCTATGCGATGTGGTGATTCAAGATATGCTTTCTGCTGGTGGATAGGGTAGGGATAGTATATCATAGATGGAATACCGTTCTCTTCCAAATATGTTTTTAATTCGTCACGACGCCCGTCTTTCACTCTGATAGTGAATTGGTTGTATGTATGACGGCAACCACTTTGCTCGGCAGGAATGATTATTTCATCTACGTCTGCCAACATCTCTTTGTATTTAGCTGCTGCTTTTCTCCTGCAATCCAAATATGAATCCACATGCTTTATTTTGACGTTTAAAATTCCTGCCTGCATTGCGTCAAGACGTGAGTTGATTCCTACGCTGTCGTATGTGTACTTCACTCGCATTCCATGGTTGGCGAAGGTTCTGGCGTTGTCTGCTATTGTGTCATCATCTGTGAAGATTGCTCCACCGTCGCCAAAACATCCGAGATTTTTGGATGGAAAGAAGGATGTGCACCCGATTTTTCCGATCGCCCCAACTTTTTTAGGTTTTCCTGCCATTTCGCATTCCGCTCCAAACGACTGACAGAAATCTTCTATTATGGTGACGGAGTGCTTATTTGCCACTTTCATGATCGACTCTATCTCTGCGCTCTGTCCGAACAAATGCACTATAATCGCTGCTTTTGTATCTGGTGTGATGGCGGCTTCGAATGTTTTTGCATCAATATTGAACGTGGAATCTGAAACGTCTACAAAAACTGGTTTCAATCCTGCACGCAAAATGGCTTCCGCTGTGGCGACGAATGTGAAACTTGGGGTAATCACTTCACTGCCGGGCTGAAGGTTGAGCATCATGATTGCGACGTATAGTGCGTCAGTTCCGTTGCCCACTGATATACAGTGCTTTGTGCCTATATACTCTGCTGCATTCTTTTCAAATTCAGCTACTTTCGCTCCTTTTATGAATGCTGAAGATTCAATTGTGTCTGCGATTGCTGCATCAATTTCACTGCGTATTTTTGCAGTTTGACGCTTCAAATCACACATTTCTACTATTTTCTGCATGTTAAATAACTGAATTGTCTTCTAAATCAAGTCCGAATAGTGAACTGCAAATATTTTGCAATTGATGGATGTATGTGAATGCTTTTCCTATTTCCGTGCGTGATTGTGCACAGATAAGATGTGATCCACTTTTTTTGTAGCTGATGTAGATTTCACCCAAACCAAACAGTGTGTGGTCGGTGGTCTCCGCCAGTTTGGAGAATTTGAATTTTTTCAAAGTCTCTTCTGTAATTAGAATAGGGCGAAATCCGTCTAGCTGCAGTCCGAAACGCTCGGCTTGCTTGATGGTCTGTATGTCAGACTCGGTGATTTTCTGTATCTTGTTGCCGATATAGAATAGTGAACCGACGTGAAGTTCTTCTATTTTTATCATAATAGTTCTGTTTAGAAGACAGGTATATCTGCCACATTATCTTTGTCTTGCACGTTGTTGAAATCGCCGACGGGATCATTTCCGTCTAGGCCATAACCAACCTGCATGAATTGAGAGAATTCTCTCTCTTTGTCTGTGTCTATCATCTTAGCGAGTGTGTTTTCTGCTGTCTCTCCTTCGTTGATAATATCAGCGATTGCTTCTGGGGATACAGCGGCTTCGATATTGCCATTGAACCTCTGGTCGAGTATGAATTTTAGTCCCCACATCAGTTTCTCCTCTTCATATCCGTTTCTTAGATCAGAAAGGAAAGATGTTATGACGTTACTATAATCGTTGCTGTTAGCAACTTTGTCGATGAATCCAAACAGTTTTTTCCTGCTGCAATATGCTCCTGCGATGTCAGCCCACTTGTCGATTTCATAGTTGGATGCTTTTTCATACAGATTTTTTAGATTTGCGGTGTCGCATGATTTCAGCAAACGGACAGCGAATGTAGAGAGAAACATTGCGTATAGGTCGACACCCTCGTCGACTGCGACAGAATGCATTTTTGCGCGGCCATATTTGTGATAGTTGACACCGGCACGACGCTGGTGGTGCTGCTTCTCAGTCAGAAATTCAAAACCTTCCGCCACTTCTGCCACAATGAATGGACTCATGACGTCGTAATTAATGATGTCGCTGTTTTCATCGATAGTTTTTCTTTTGTCGCGTTTTTTCCATTTGTTGATGTCACGCATAGTTCCGCACGACTTCATGCTTGAGCCCGGGTATATCCAGGTCTCGGAATTTTGCTCTATTAAATATGAGAATGGAAGTTTACGTGTGTCGAGATTTCCTCCGTGTTTTCCTTTTACTAAAGTGAAGACACCAGTCACAGCAGGCCACAAAACATATGAGCCGCTGGCGGTCTTGCTTCCTCTCTGTAGTACTCCCTCATGGTTTGGACCGAGTCGGTAGTAATGGTTGCTTTGGTTTGTCGCACTGCCTGCGTTCATGAAGCTGAACATGGCTGCGATAAGCAGTGTCGATTTATGATGAGATACTGTGAATGGACCTGCAAACAGTGAACAAGACTCGCCATGGAATGCTTGGCAGTTCGCGCTGAAGAAAGTGTCAGTCGACGAGAATCCGAGTCCGACTTCTGTGTTTTGCCCTACGAATGTGTTTCGGATAATGGCTCCGTCCATCACTTTGGCTCCATTGCATAGAATGAAGTTTTGTGCCATCACATCAGTTGTGATTGAAGATGGGTCGGCGGCAGACGACTTTATGATTCCGTTTTCAAGAGAAGAGCAATCTTTGACTGTCGCGTTATCTCCGATCCATACGTTGGCGACCTTTTTGCATCCCACAACAACAGCGTTCTTTCCAATGTATCCGTGAGGAGCACCGTCAGGACGAGAAATGTATTTTCTTGACTTTTCATCAAGATACGCACAGATCTTTTCTGTAAACACCTTATAGTCGCGGAACATTACAGCCAAGTAAGCGAGTTGTGCTGTCAACGCTGGTGACAAAGGAATTGATCTTCCTCCGTTTTCATTAAGAACGGCGATTTTTGTGTCAGTGCCGAATGCAGAAGAATTGTTGCAGAAAATTTCACAGTTGTCAATTAGTATCGCTCCGTCTGCGATCTCATAATTGGAAATGTATCTGCTTATTCCGTTGATCACGGTGTCATTGCCAACCACACAATTATGCAGGCGAGCATTGTTTATACCTCTTTGGAATGGAACGCCATTGATTTCAGTGACACCTGAATATGTTCCGAGTTGACATTTGCCGGAGAATGAAGTTTTGCTGACAGAACTTGGATTGAATCCGTCTGCCACAGAGATGTTTTTCCAATCGTCTGCATTGCAACCGTTTGCTTGCAATGACTCGATTTCTTTCGAAGTTAATTGTCGCATATTTGAAAATCTTAAACAACCGCGAATTTTCTTATTTAACACAAACAAAGATATAGAAAACCATTTGTAAATACAAAACTTTCCAAATGTGATTTTTGTATGGGCATAACAAAATACACAGAGCTAAAAATGTGACGGATTTATGGAACATAGTGACGGATTTGTTTCAAAATCTGATGGAACTAAACAATATGTTATAACAAACGATAGCGATGATTATTCAATGTTGAATGAATCTGTTTATCATTATCGTACAAGCGTCTCCCAAAATAGAAAAACAGATTTTTCTGAATTGCCTCTAAAAGAGCGTAATCTGATGAATGTCTTGGTGAGGTTGGGGGCGTCGCAGGTTTCTGTAATTGCGTCTGAAATGGGGTTGGGCATTTCACAAACAAAGTGTTATTTGCAGAAACTTATATCTAAGGGTTATGTTTGTACTCAAGGCACTACTCGCGACCGTACTTATATGTATGTTAAGGATGTTCGGTAGTGTTTGTTGAAAAAGTTTTTTATATGAGGATATGTCGGGTAGATGTGTCCTCTTTTTGTATGTATGTTAAAGCTTTAATGATATGGTCTTGTAAACAAAATCCCAAGCCAACTTTCGTTGACTTGGGATTACCAACTTAAAAAATAAAAGATATGAGAATATTAGAATTTCACAGTTACGTATTTTCCGTTGACCTTAGCCCACAACTGACCTTCTTTGTCGATGTAAACCTCAAGGTTAGAACGCTTAGCCAATGCATAACCATCTGCCTTGAACTCTGAGATGTAGTCGTAGTCGCAGCAAGTGATTGGTGAACCGAATCTGTCTACAAGACCATATTTGCCGTTTGTCTTTACACGTGCAACACCACCTTGGAAATCTTTTGCCTCATCGTAAATGAAGTCACACAACTGATTTCCTTTGTTGTCGATATATCCGTAAAGTGTCTTGCCGTTAACATTCTTTCCAACTGCACAGATTCCTTCGTTGAACCAACCTACAGTATTGAACTTGTGCTGAACAACCAATTTGCCTTTATTATCTACAAAACCGTAAAGGTAGTTCTCGTCCTGACAAGCAGCCAAGCCTTCTTTGAAGCTCTTTGTGTCAAGGTATGTTGCGTCCTGAAGACGTGCTCCTGAAGGAAGAATGAAATATGCCTCGCCGTTCTGATCTTTGACTGCTGCTACACCATAGTTGAATGATGATGCTGCTGTGTACTGCAATGGAACAACTTCTTCGCCATTCTCATTTACATAACCATACTTGCCTTCCTTACCAACGCGAGCCAAACCGTCGCTGAAGTCAGTGGCGTATTCATATTTTGGTTTTACAACGAATTTGCCATTGACTGTGTATCCATACTTTCCGTTTTTAAGTGTACGGACAGGAGATGACCATTTTTTGTTCATCTCTCTCTTTGCCTCAGTCAATTTCTTGCCGTAAGGGTAGTCGTAGATGAATTCCTGAAATGCAGCTTTTGTGCCTGTCTTCTGAGCGTTGGCAAAAGCCTCAGCTTCACGCTTGTCTTGTGCCTCAAGTACGCTTGCGTAAGCGGCTCTTCTTTCAGCTGCTGCCTTCATCTGAGCCTGACGAGATGCCTCTTCTGCAGCCTCGCGTGCTTTTCTGTCGGCCTCCTGTGCTTCCCAAGCTGCTGCGTCTTCCTGTCTCTTCTTCATCTGAGCCTGGAAGTATGCCATTAAGCTTTCCTTGATGCCGACCATCTCATAATATCCTTTGTCTTGCTTTGGCATTGACTCAAAGTATGCCTTGCAGGCGCTTTGTGCCAAATTGTAATCGTTCAGTGCGTAGGCTGCTTTTGTACGAAGATAGTTTGTACGGGCATTACCTTTGCCTAACAATTTGTCAATTTCGTTAACCTTGTTGATAGCTGCCTTATATTCCTTAGCGTTGAATAGATCCAGTGCCTTTGGATAAAGGTCGCGCGCTTTTGCGTCATTGTTCTGTGCACATACAGAAAGACTCAAACTGCTTGCAAGCAGTAAATATATTGCTCTTTTCATTTTTGCTTATCTTTTTTTATTCATCCTGGCAGATACGGAAACCTATACTATTGCTCTTGTAATCTGGTTTAATCTTCTCTTTAGCTTCGATAGCACAGTTTGAAGCGTCATCAGCAAATGAACCTCCCTTTACGAAGCGTGTTTCTTTGTCGTACTGGTTGTTCACCCACTCAGCTACGTTTCCTGTCATATCGTAGATTCCTAACTCATTTGGAGCTTTCTCTCCAACGCCGTGAGTTGTCTGCTCTGCATTGTATGCGTTCCAAGAAACTTCTGTGATGTTGTCACCACCGGCGAATGCAGTTTTAGATCCATTCTTTCCGCCCTTAGCTGCATACTCCCATTCCTTTTCGCTCATCAAACGATACTTGAGACCTGTCTGTTCGTTAAGCTTTTTGATGAACTGCTGAACCTCATTCCAAGATACGTTCTCTACAGGACAAGTTCTACAACCCTTGAAGTTAGATGGGTTTGTTCCCATGACGCGAGCCCACTGTTGCTGAGTGACCTCAGTCTTTCCAATGTAGAAGCTCTTTACGTCGTGATTACCCTCTACGAAAACCATGTCGATCAGACCTGTTACGTTTCTGTTGTTTTTGTAGTCGATATACTCCTGGATCTTCAATGCTTGCTGTTTAGGGTAAGACATTGTTGAGTCATAGTTGTATGCCAAATTGTAGTAGATTCCGGCTTCATTCCACTGCTTCTTCTTGTAGTATGCGTCAGCTTGGTTAAGCACTTTGTCGAAAACCTCACAAGGAATACCAGTGGTCTTCCAATATGTTGGAGTCTTCATACTGATGATTGGCTCGTATTTTCTGTTTGTATAGTAAACGTCACTTGCCTTCATTGAATCTCCTTTTGCCATCAAAGCAAGCGATTCTTTACGCTTAGTCACCTCATATACAAGGAAATCATAATCGTCTTCATTCCAATCAATTGAAACGATCTTTGCGTCTGCTATGTCAATCTTATCAGCATTAGTGAAGATGTTGCGTAGACGGTAGTTGTAACCACGCTGAGAAGGATCCATTTTGGTTGTGCTCTCTGTCAATCGCATTAAATCCAAAAATTCCTTCATTGATTTGTCTGGTGTCACCACACCTGGCTTAGTCTGCTTACCTACGTAAACGTCAGTCAATTTGTCTGACCAATCGTTAATCGTGTATGTCTCAGGAGAAATTGTCGCACCAGCTCTTTCCAAATAGTTGACTTCGACTGTTGTCTTTGCTGAAGCAAAATATGTTTTTGCTCTGTCGCTGTAGAACATCAATGTCAACGCGAATGTCGCTTTCTTAGGAGTGATCATGTCAAATCTCGACACTAGCTCCTGATAATCTTTGTCTCCGTTTAGTTGGGCTCTGTCAACCTTGATCTTGTTGTACGTGAAATCTGGGCGTGATGTCCAGTCTGCATCAGTGTGAACTCCCATTTTTCCTACGATCTTTTTGATGGTGTAGTTTACTTTACAAGAATCCATCAAATAGATGTTTTTTCCTTTCGGATAAGTGGCCTTGCAAGTGAAACTTGCAGACAACTTCTCTGTTTGCTGAGCACTAACGCTCGCCACAGATGTAAGACCGAAAGCAAAAGCCATTAGAAATAACTTTCTCATTGTCTTTTATATTATATGTCTTTTATTTTAATTATTTTCAAACCAAATCACGTGTGCCTCGGACTATACAAATTAGGCATACTACAGTGATACACAAAGCAAAAGTATAATATTTCAGTTAAAAAGCAAAAAAGTAACACTATTTTTCAACATTTTTCTGTTGAAAAATGGTTTTTATCAACAAGTGTTCAGTTTGATAAGCTGTTGCTTGGTCAATTTGTCTTGCAAAAAAAGACGCAATGACCTCGCATTTTTTAATTCTTTACTATTAACTCTTAATTTTATTCACAAAAATTATTATATGATTGTATCTCTTTACATAAAGCGACCTGGTTTATGACTGATCTTCCGTCTCTTTCCCTCATATAAAGACATAGCCTTTATCTGTAAACTTTGTGCCTTTGTGGTTTTATTGAATTCTGTGTGCTCGCCTTCGGCTCGCCTTTTAGCAGGGGACAAGGGCGTTTCGCCCTTTGGAATCCTCATTTTATCTACCGATATAAAACACCTAACGGTGTAATTAATTAAATCTAAACTGCTTTTTCAGATTTCAAATATAATATAAAAGGAGACCGAAGCCTCCTTTTATATTTAGTGAAAAAACAGATTTTAGTTTGCTACTGTAGGACCATTTCCTGTGGTGCAACCACATTTTTGTTCCGTTATGTCTGTTTTTGTGAACTTTACACCCATTATTGGTCCAAACATCACAAGTTGGGCGATGTCTGCCTCATTCTTCCACATGTAGTCCACCGACTTGCCTTTGCCCTTGAGTGACGAGTTTTTGAAATCCACCTTCCAACAATTGTAAAGTGGCTCTTTGCCTATTCCTTCACGTGTCAGGATTGTCACATCAGATGTATTATCCTTGTTTCTGTGGATTATAGCCTCTGCGTTGTCTTGAAGGTATATAGACGCGATTCTTTGCTCGTCATCCATAAATGTCGTCTTTTCTTTGAATCCTTTCTTCTTCAAAGAGTTTTCGATTACCTTGGTGGCATCTTTCGAAAGTGTCAGTGTCTGGAATTTTGTGGAATTTGATTTTCCAACAAGAATACTCAAAGCATTGAAACTTAATTGCTTGTCGATGTATGTTGAATCAATATTGTTTACAATACTCTTGTTCTCTATATCTGCGGAGCCATACAGATATACTTCATCGTCGTCATCATCGTTGATTCTGTCGTCGTATAGTTCAAAGTCTGTTTTGAACGTATATATGTTCTTTTTGTTCTTATCTGTGTAAAGACCTGTCTTAGATGCTGATATATTATCAGAAACCAAATACACAGAAAGCCTGTCTCTCTTTTCACGTGACTCTGGATATGATATGATTTCAAGCACCAATGTTCCGTTGTAGTCCGGACTTTTGTACCATGCCTGATACTTGTTGCCTAAAGTCTTGTTGTTCTTTTGGAACATTTCCGTATATCTGTCTTTTTTAGTGTCAAATTTTACGGTCTTGTCTCTAATGATGGCATAGATGCAGTCTGGCTCTGGTTTTTCTCCGGTGCAGAATTCAATTTTGCCTAGATCTATCTCTTTTTTATCTAACTCAATTTTTTTAGTTATTTTCTTTCCCTGACAGTTGATCTTGACTTTAACTTTAGAGTCGATCATATTTAGAGGAAGATAAATGTCAAAATATCCGTGTCTTGTGGATTGTGAAAAAGTGTTTTTGTCTTTTCCTCTTCCAGATACGATTGTGATGTTAGCCTTTGATGGTCCACATGTGTTGCTGATGTAACCGCTTACTGATATTCCAGTTGGAATTATCAGACGACCTAAGTATTGGCATCTGTATTTGCCATTTATTTTTTTCGACTCTCTGTTGGATTCCATTCCACATCCGTCGCTCGCCTTGACGTATGTTGTGATTTCATCCACATCGGAACTGATCTTGAAAGAATAAAATCCCCATGCTGACGATTTTATTTTGTGTTCTTTGCCGTCTATAATGGCAGTGACAGTGGCATTCTTATTTATATTTCTGTAATTAGAATAAACTACATATCCCCAAACAGTAATTGGTCGTGTTATAGCGAAATCATAGCTTTTATTCTCATCTATCTCTGTTGGGTCTTGAAATTTGTATACTTTATAGTCTTCATTTTTCACGATTGTTTTATCATCAACAGATAGCGTGAATGGCTCGTTGCCACTGTAGTAGATGGTGTATTCTCCTGATCTGTTGGTTACAGTGGATGTTTTGTTTGCGCATACTTCTATGCCACAAAGAGTATTGCCTTTTGTGTCTGTGACTACTCCATGAAGTAACGGCATGTTGGGTAGGACAATATCTTGATTGAAAGTTGTTTCTGCCTCTAATCCATCCACAGTGTAGACTGGAATGTTCGGACAATTTGCATAGTCTGATGGTTTTACAGTCACAAAGACAGGAGTGTTTTGTGGAACATACGCGCAATAATTGCCATTTTTGTCTGTACGTGCAGAAGTCTGTGATATTGTGACCAATACGTTTGGCAATGGAGTGCCATTCTTATTTGTCACTCGTCCGCAAATAGTTGCTCTCGACCATGGATAATCAAGATTGTGCCATGAGAAATGTTTTACTTTTCCAGAATATGAATCCCCGTTCTTTATGGCTATGCCTTCCTCGATCCATGTGCCTTTCTCCTCGTCGAAATACCATAGCGGAATTTGGTCGTGGTCTGCCAATCCTTCTGGCGACGGGAATGACAAAGAGCTTTCTGTGCCTTCTTTCAACTGTAGCTTCTTGTTCACAGAGTCTTTTAGTGTCACCTCTACCATTCCGTAAGAGAGAAGAATCACACTCTTGCCGTCAGCTGTCACTCCGCTCATGTCTCCTCCAGGCATCTCCTTAGTGAAGTTTTCTGAGTTTGGATTCAAATAATATGTGCTGGCGAATACGGTGCCGTTGAATGCACTTCCGTCGCTCTCATATACCAATGCGTTTGCAGGGATGGAGATGGTCATTTTTCCTACTTTGATGGTTGTGCCTTTGCTATTTGGAAAAGTAGTGATGTCTGTCACACCCTCTTTAATGTCTTGTGGCATCAATATCGCGTCTACTCTCGCTTCTCCTTCCTCGATATCCGCAGTGCGGATCACAGAGAAATAATCGTTATCTTCGAATTTGACTACGCATCTTCCGTTTACAGCACGACATTTTTCGAAGGAGTATGTTCCATTTTCGCTTGTGACGACGGTGTCTTTACCGCTTGTCACCAACACGTTTGCCAAAGCATTGCCGTCAGGGTCACTGACAAATCCATATATATGGCTGTTGGAAATAGAGTCTGTGAAGACGTAGTTTTCGCAGTTGCTCAAATTGTCTTTGGGGTTATTACAACTTGTAAAGATTGCTGAGCATATCGCAATCGTTCCAAATATCCAATTCTTAATGTTCATCATAATTTTATTTAAGTTGTTGTTTAGAATCCAAATGTTGATTTCAAATCGTTTAGTTTTTTGTTGAGATTCTTCTCTCTCTCTTTAGCTTCCCTTCTTGCCTTCAATTCTTCTGCAGAGATCACTTGAAGTCCGAATGGATCTTGCCCATTGTCGTCGAGCAGACTTTCTTTGTTTGTTATTGGCTTTCCATCTGAGGTGAAGTAGAAATATTCATTGCCTTTTCTTCCCCTATAGATGGAATTGTTCAACACAAATTCTTGATAGACATCTTTTTTTTGTGTGTAGGTGTTCCAACAGACAAATTCGTACGGAGGGAGTCTATCGATATCTTTGTTTATTTTCTCGAATCTTTTGCGTGCTCTGATTGTGATTTTTGGAGCAGAGGAGTTGTTGTTTAAAGTCCAAAAATAACATGGTTCAGACGACGATGCAATAGACCATGGTCTTTTATTTTTGTCAACTTTTTCTTTTGTCGACATCCAGTCTGAGATGATATTTTCACCTATTGTATAAAAGATTCGTTTGTCTACAGTTTCTAACTGTGTGCTTATGCTTGAATGTGGAATGTAGATTTCTGGCAAATTCTCTGTGTCCTCAAATGTCTTGTCATAGTAAATTTGAATTGGCCTGTTTCCTATATAATCTTCCAATTCAGTTAAGAATACTTTTGTCTTCATTCCGATGAACAGATTTTTCCCCATTCTTCTTGCAGGTGGAAGTGCGAACACTCCACTTGTGATTTCCATATTGCTAAAAGCCTCGTCACCAATGAATTTCAAACCGTATGGAATGATGAGGTCTTTCAATCTTGCTCCTTCGAAAGCCTTCTCTCCAATTCCCAAAACTGAGTATCTTGCGGTATCTTCTGTTTTTCTGCAAAATGACGTAGGAAATGACACAGATGTAGGAATCCTCACAACTTCATCCGAAACTGTCACTCCGCTCACATATACTTCACCTCTGTTTTTGAAAGAATATCGTGGCTCGCCGGATTTTCTTCCAATACTGTCTTTCTTTATAGTGTATTCAGAAGCTATGACGTATACCAACCCGTTTTTTTCGAACGACACGCCTCTTTGGTCAGCAAAGGAAAAAATGCAGGATGTGAGTGTTAGTAATAGTGTTATAAATTTTTTCATTCTTTTATTCTTTTGCCATTCAACATATATTTTACTTCACCTTCCTCGCCGACAAACTTTACGTACCAGCCCTCTTTTAGAGTGGCATCTGCCACGGGTGTAAAGTCTTGGTAGAATTGGCTTTTTCCCCTTTTCTTTTTGGATGAAACTGTATATCTTGGAAGACGGTAGTAATCATTTGTAAGTCTGCCCCAAGGATATCCAAGTCTTTTTACATTTATGGCTCCTGCGGTTATTGTCAGACCTCTTTTATTTTTTTTAGGTGTGGTTGTGTATGTTCTTCTACTAAAAAAAGAATTTTTGTCTTCGACGTAGTTGTTAGGGAATGTTGTGTCGTAGTTGAATGCCTTGTTTAACCAGTTTGTATAGTTACGTGTGGTTGCGCTATAACTATCGTTGTATATAGGATTTTTTCTGATGTATCGAAGCATTTTAGTGTTGATTTTTATCAATCCTTTGGGCTTGCTTGTACTAAATGTAGAATCTTCATTCATTTTTCGAAATGAATTTCCCCATGAAGGTTGCTTTGTTATATCTAGGATCAAATCTGCGTCAAGTTCGTCGAACACAGCTGTTCCAAGATTGTCAATGTTGTGTATCACCAAAGCACCGCTTCCCATCTTAAGTTTGGCAAAGCATCCGTTTCCGGCGAATCTGAGTTCAGGAAGCCAAATTCTGTCATGCTCATGTCTGAAAAACAGACTGTCGGTAAGGCCGACGACCATGAATCTGCCGACTGCGGAAGGAATGACAACGTCTCTCAGCCCCTCGTCGACTTTAGTCACCATTATTTCCCCTGCTTGATAGAACTTGTCGGGACCTGTTATGGTGTCGGGAGATTCTTTGGGGTTTGTCACAAGGTATGTGACCAAAACCTTATATGAGATTCCATCTTTCTCGATGATGTCACCTGTCGAGTATTCTTGAGCGAATAGGTTAATTGCATTTAAGATGAAGGCAAAAATAAACGTGTAAACTTTGCGTATCATTTTTAATTATTTTCCGTTTGTCTTTGCAAAAATAGTCATTTTTCACCTGTGATTTTCATCATTAGGTTAAATGTTTAGTTAAAAAAACATAAACGTTTTCAGTTAGGTTGTAGGTCTGTCGCCGATTTATTTGGATCTGTATTTTTGGGGAGACATGCCAAGATGTTGCTTGACGTATTGGCAGAAAAAGGAGTGGTTTGCGAAGTTGTATTTGTCTGCTATTGCAATGATAGGGAGGTCAGTCAGCTTCAGGTCGATTTTTATTTGTTGGATGGCGAAAGTGTTTATTACGTCAAGCGCTCGATTGGAGGTCTTCTCCTTGATTATTTTCGATAGATGTTTAGGAGAGACGCAAAGGAGATCTGCATAGTACGACACAGTGCGGTGTCTTCCTCCGTCTTCATTCAGCTTTTTTATGAACTGATTGAATAATGAGCTTGCACGGTTGCTCGTCTGACAAGAATTTTCAGATTCTTTTGTTGTGGCATGGGAGCAGCTATTGTTCAAGACTTCAAAAAAAAGAGTGCTGAACAGATGGAATAAAGAGTTGCTACGGAATGGCAGCAGCGGGTTTGTGGCATGTCGACGTAGCAAGTCGAGCAATATACTAATGTGTCCGGATGGTGTTTGGTCTCCGAAATGCACAATTGGGGTAAAGTCGCCTTCCAGCACTTGAGAAAGATTAAGTCTGGTAGGAAGCAGGTGGTCGGCGATGCGTGGGGTATAGAAAAGCACGAAAGCCTGACAGTCGCTGCTTGACAACACTTGATGAATGGTTTGTAACGGTTTGCAAAGAATTGCGTCGCCGTTTCCTAAATGTTGAATCTTGTCGTCCACGGTCATTTGAAGATGACCATTCAAACAAAAAAACATGATGAGCATTTCCGACTGGAAAGCGGCGTTTATATGTGGCACATTTGACAGATGGTCACAGAGAACAAAGTCGTTTTCCAGACAACACATTCCGGAAGTCTCCTGTAGTTGAGATTGTGTAATAGAATAAATCATAACACAAATTTATTGTCTTTTGTTTGAAAACGGATGTCTGAAAGTTCGTTATTTATGTTTTATATTGCCTATATGATGTTTTGTGGCTTTTTTCTTTTGTTGAAATAGCGAAAAAACAAACATTATCAGACGAAAATGCCACATTCTCTTTTCTTATTAAAAACATAATTTTGCACCTCGAATTTCAAAAACGATCCAAATTTCATGAAGAAAAAGAGATTATCAACGCTGGTGTTCCTCTGTGTGTTGACGCAGTTGAATGCTCAGCAGAGGCTTGATGTCGGGCTGGATGATATATTCAACATAGCCGACCAGAACAGTCATCAAATCCGAATCAGCATGATAGGTGCTGAGGCTTCAACAGAGGCCGTCAAGTCGGCAAAAAGCAATTATTTGCCTGACGTTGATTTTAGTGTCAGTGGTAGCTATATCGGCACGGCAAGTTTGCTGAGCCGTGGGTTTAGCTCCGACGGACAAACCGCTGTCCATTATGCCATAGGTGAGGGAAAAGTGCAGAATGGATCTCAGCCCACACCTCATTGGGGAAACGATTTTGTCGCGCGAGTGTCGCAGGTGGTTTATGCGGGTGGAGCAATCAAGACTGGAGTGCGTTTGGCCGAGTTGGAAGAAAAAATGGCTGTTTTAGATGTTGAAAAGAATCGTCAGGAGGTTCGTTTCTTGTTGACGGGTCATTATCTGGAATTATGTAAGTTGAAAAACCAGCTTGAAGTTGTAAAGAAGAATTTGGAACTTACGGAACGTGTGTTGGCAACAATGCGGGCGAGCCATGCGCAGGGCACGGTTTTGAAGAATGATATCACTCGTTATGAGTTGCAATTGCAGAGTCTACAATTGAATGAAACTCAGTTGCGTGACGCTATCAGTATCATGAACCATCAGCTTGTGACGACGCTGCATCTGGATGATAATACGGAGATTGTGCCGAAGCAGATGATCTCTCCCGTCGAATCCCAACAACAAGAACATTGGCAAGACGCTGCGTCGAAGCAGAATATCATGTTGCAACAGGCACAATTGGTTTCGGAAATTAGAGAGTCGGAAAAGAAAGCTGTGCAAGCCTCTTTGTTGCCGACAATAGCTATTGTGGCTGAGGATCATTTGGGAGGACCGTATGTAAATGATTTTATCCCGGTTGACGCTAATGTCAATGCGTGGTTTGTTGGAATAGGCATCAAGTATAATCTCTCGAATTTATGGCATAAGAACCATGATGTCAAGAAAGCCATCCTTAATTCTCGGCAGAGTGAAGAGCATGTGGCGCTTGCAAGTGAGAGAATTAAGAATGCTGTGCAGGCTGATTTCGTTAATTTCCAGACTTCATTTGTTGAGGTAGAGACACAGCGAAAACAGGTAGAACTTGCGACTCAGCATTATGAAGTGACGCAAAATCGTTATAATAATGGTCTTGCTCTCCTCACAGACATGTTGGATGCCAGCAATATGAAACTGTCAGCAGACATGATGCTGGTCAACGCTCAGATAAATCTAATGTATAATTATTATAAACTAAAGTATATAACAAGTTCGCTATGAGAAAATATATTTATAATACAGTTGTCGTTATTCTTCTTATTGTCGGTGTTTTCATTGTCATATTAAATTTCTGTCACTTTGGAAATGTGGAATTCACAGACAATGCACGTGTCCGTCAGCATATCACACCTCAGAACACCCGTGTACAGGGATTTATTAAAGAGGTGCGGTTTGAAGAGTTTCAGAAAGTTAGCAAAGGCGACACTCTTGTGGTTATAGAAGATGCGGAATTCCGTCTTCGTCTGGCACAGGCGGAAGCTGATTTAGCACGTGCCATGGAAGGAATAAAAGCAACTGGAAGCAGTATTGCCACAACTGAAGCTGGTATGCAGGTGACAGAGGCCAGTATTGAGGAAGCACGAGTGAATTTAGAGAATGCAAAAAAAGAAGATCTTCGTTTTGAAGCATTGCTCAAGGATGACGCTGTGACTCGTCAGCAGTATGACAATGTACATACAGCATATCTTGCGGCATGTGCAAGATATGAGCAAGTGTCTCGCTCGCACACCACACAATCGCGAGTCAAGGCAGAGCAGGGTCATCATTTGTCGGCAGCCAACTGTACGTTGGAACTTGCACGTGCGGCAGTGGCTCTTGCACGTCTCAATCTTTCATATTGTTATATTGTAGCTACTTGTGATGGAGTGGTCGGCACAAAAGATATTCAGGAAGGAATGCTCGTTCAGCCTGGTCAGACGATGGTGAATATAGTCGACGGGAACAGTCTTTGGGTAGAGGCAAATTATAAGGAGAGCCAGTTGTCAAATATTAAAGAAGGAAATGAGGTAAGAATGACTGCAGACGCTGTTCCGGATGTCGAGTATAAGGGAAGGGTGGAGCGAGTGAGCGACGCTACAGGCAGTGCATTCTCATTGATTCCTATTGATAATGCGACTGGAAATTTTGTGAAGGTGGAACAGCGTGTGACGGTGCGTATTTCGCTTGAAGGAAATGATCCAGAATCACTTGCCAAGTTGCGAGCAGGATATAATATGGAATGTGAGGTGATATATTAATTTGTAAGGTTATGCTTCCTCTTCCACCACCACCTCCGGCAGGCATGGGTTTTATGATGCCTATGTTTCGTGATTGGGTGCCAAGACGTATCCAGCCGTGGATATATGTAGTCTGTGTCTTCTGTATTCAGTTTTCTGGGGGCATGTATTTGGGTGCACTAGAAGACATTCAGGGTTCAACGAACTTTATGATAGAAGACTTGCTGATGCTGCTATATGCGAATTTGGCAGGAATGGCGATTTATTTTCCTATGTTGTTCCGTATGAAATTCCGTTTTACGAATCAACAGTTGCTTATTGGCTCGGCAATTATCATAGCAGTGTGTAATCTTATCACCATGCATTCCACTTGTATGCCACTTCTTCTGGTAGTCTGTTTCATAGAGGGTATGGCTAAAATACAGGGCACTTTTGAACATATGAGCAACATACAATTATGGATTACACCGCGACGCGATTTTGCCGTGTTTTTCCCGGTGCTTCATATTGTTTTGCTTACTGCTATTGAAGGAAGTGCTTTCTTGGCTGCTTGGTTTGGATACCATTTTTCATGGCAGATGATGCATGTGTTCACAGTCGGGACTATGTGTCTTGTAGTTGCTGTGCAGTTATTCTTGTGTCGGCCTTTTTGTCCGATGCCACAACGTCTTAGTCTGAAGGGTATCGACTATGGCAGTGGCTTACTGATTAGTCTTTTGATGTTGATTATTTCTTATATTATGGTTTATGGCGACTACAAAATGTGGTTCGACAACCGTAATTTGCGTATTCTTGTTGGTGTGTCCATTTTTCTTTCTGGGGTCATTTTGCACCGTCTGCTGCGAGTCCAGAATCCTTATGTTGATCTTCGGATTTTCCGTTTGCGGAATGTGATACCTATATTGGCGGTTGTCACAGTTGCAGAGTTTCTTTTAGGTTGTGAGCATACTATGGAAGAAATTCTTTGTTCTGAGGTGTTGAAACTAGAAGAGCACACAAAAGAGGAACTGTTTTTATGGACTCTGCCAGGAGTATATGTAGGGGTAGCTATCGACTTGTTGTGGCTGAAAGTCTTGAAATGGAAAGTGTGGAAACTATTGGCAATAGGTTTTGGATTCATATTGGTATATGCTATGCTTATGTATTTCACACTCGACATGCAAGTCAACATCGAACAGTTCCGTTTGCCAATTATGTGTCGTGGAGTGGCATACTCTATTTTGGCAGCCACGTTGATGTGGTCGTTAGATGAGTCGATCCCTGATTTGGAACAATTTTTCATGGGATTGTTCATCTTCAATATTTTCCACATGTATCTCGCTGGTGCTGCTGGATATGGCATATACACCACTATGTTTTCACAGTTCTTGAATGATGATATTGTACGTTACGGACAACAGTTGACTTTGACTCGCATAGATCCTTCTCATTTTGATTTCCCGTATTTTATGGAAAATTTTGTGCAGAGTATGATCAACACTGCTGTCAAGCAAGTTTATGGAATTGTCATATGGATAAGTGGAACGATGACTGTACTCTTCTTTGTCCTTGACATCCCAGCTGTACGTACTAATTTCCGCAAAGTGCCTATATGGCCGGTTTATGGTATTGAATATCTTGCAAGAAAAGTGAATCGGTCGTGAAGCCGAGACATAAAAAGTGTTTTAAAAACTACGCCGTTTCAGAGAATACAATCCTGAAACGGCTTTCAATTCTTCATTCCGCATTCATCATTTCTAATTTATTTATATTCCCCCCTTATAAAAGCGGTCAGGAACACCAGTGGCGCGTTCCAGTTGATGGCAGGCTCATTTGTGGAGTAGCTGCACTCTTCATCGAGATATGCTCTGGCTGCGAATCTGCTGGTAGGGTACATTGACCTTCCACAGTCTGTCGTCTGCTTCACGTTTGGCCCGCCTACCATATATCCAGGGATAGGATTCTCAATTCCATCTGTCGCGCAACGTCTGTCGTGTATGAAGTGTGGCGACAAACTGCCGAATCCAGTCACGAAACAATATCCTGTGCTGTTGCATCCAAGAATGTAGTCGAGGCAATATTGCGCGGCTTCTGTATATTTGTCTGCTTTCATCACTTTCTTTCCCAACGCAAGAATCATTCCGCTATTGGCTATCTGGCCGTTGCTTCCCCACACAAATTCTCTCAACGGTATTTTCCCAGTCTGATATTTGTACATCGCCAACAGGTTGTCTGCCAAAGCTTTGAATCTCTTTTCTACCGCATTCACATCCAGTGCGTTGGAGATGGCGTCTCTGTTGAGCATCAGTGATATAAGTCCAAGCGTCGCAACGTCGCCCCAATATGGCACATTGAATATTTGGAAAAGATTGATGTTTTCTGTGTATTTTTTGTCTCCTGTGAGAATCAGAAGTTCACATGACGCCCAGAATCTTTCATCGTCCACTGATTCAGAATCGTATGTGCCTGTGTTGCAGTCTGGAGGATTGACAAAAGGACGGTATTCGGAATGTTTTGATGCGAATCTGTAAGCATCCAGTGCCGCTTTTTTCGCTTTCTCTGAGAAATCTGGATAATCTTTGTTTCCAGCATACACGCGTGACGCCAAAGCCATAGTGGCTGCAAAATCGTATGCACAGTCGATGGTCTTGCCGATCATATAACGGTCTGCCTTATCATCGGCGGGCTTAATGAAAGCCGAAAATCTCAGAGGCGTCACTTTGTTGTAGACACCACCGTCATTCGGATCCTGCATCGTCAGCATCCATTTCAATTCATACATCACTTCATCAAGAATATCGGGAGTTGAATTGTTGCTTTCTGGAATGTTGAAGTTAAGGGTGTCGTATTGCTTATATTCTGTAATATAAGAAGTTAGTAATGTGTACACGGTTATTGCAGCATTGGTAGTGTATTTGGCATATTCACCTGCGTCGTACCATCCTCCATGACTGTTGAGCTCTGTGTCTGCAGGTCGTTTGGCGGATGTCAGAGACGCATGAAGATAGACGACACTGTCGATATGTCCTGCCTTTCTCGCATAGTTTGTCCCTTTCCAATTGGCGTATTCGGGCAGAATGTCCATGCCGCTGCGCCAGAAATAAAAACCTTTTACGGCCGCTGTCAACAGATCGTCGTATATCTTGCCGTTGTCTTTTATCTCAAACGTTTCGCTTTTGTCATTGCCAATTTTTATAAAGTATTTGCCTGGCTTTTTTAGTGTTGTGAAATCAGCCCAAGAGATGGTCTCATTGCTTTCTCTCCAAAATTTGCCCGTGGAGACGGTGCCTTTCATCACATCGTTATGACTCACCGCATCTTTCACATAGAACGTCTTGTCTGTAAGGTTTGCTACAAGAGCCTGTTTTGTCGCCGTCGCTGGATAGCCGATTTGGTTGACATAAATGAAGTTCTGGCTCATCAGCGTCGCACTGATAAGAGACAGTAATATTGATAATATGATATAAATTCCGTGTTTCATTTTTTTTAGCAGTTAGCGGTTAACCGTTGCTATAAGCCATCAGCCATACATCATCTCCAGATATTCATCTATGTCAATATGTCTGCCTCCCATTGATTTCAGATGAGGAGTCTCAAACTGGCAGTCGATGAATTTGTATTTTTTTTCTTGCTGACACATGTGAATCAACGCTATTTTTGAGCCGCTTGGCTCGATGGAAAACATACTTTCTCCAAGAAAACAGTTGTTGATCTCAAGTCCATATAGACCTCCTGCAAGCTCTCCGTCTTTATTCCAAACCTCATAGCTGTGGGCATAACCAAGCTGGTTGAGGCGAGTGAAGGTGTTGATGATCTCTTTGCCGAGCCAAGCACCGTCTTGCTTATTTCTGGAATTACATTCCGAGCATTTTTTGATGACAGCATCAAAATCTTTGTCTTTGGTGACGGTGTATATATGTTTGTTGAGCAGAGATTTCATTGAGTGGGAGATGTGTATCTCATCAGGAAATATCACAAATCGGTCGAGTGGGCAATACCAGTCGATCCCATATTTCAGGTTTTCCACTGCTGTCCATGGCAACGCTCCCTGGCTGTACGCGCTCAGCACAAATCCAGGGTTAAGATTTCCACCTATTGCATAAAGCCCGTCCGGAGATCTGTTCTCATCAGGGATGATGAACGGATGTGGAAAATCTGTGGCGTTTTCCGGCAGTTGTATCACCTGATATGGAGTCCCCTTTATCTGATAAACCCAATATTCCTGCTCAACTTCTGAATTCATCTCTTCTCTATTACAATTTTTTTCTCTGCGTCGACGGAGATTACGGCGTCTCCACCTTTCTTCAGACATCCGAACAGAAGCTCGCGAGTCAGCAGTGGCTTCAATTCGGCTGTGATGACACGGTCGATCTCACGTCCGCCGAACTTGACTGAGAATCCCTTGTTTAATAATATTTCTCTTGCCGAGTCTGATAGAGACAGGTTGACATCTTTAGTCTTCAACTTGTCTGTCAATTCTCTGATCTTCTTGTCTAGGATGAGGCTTGCCATCTCTCTTGTCATGCCGTTGAACAGGTTGACAGCTGTCAGACGGTTTAGAAATTCTGGTTTGAATGCCTTGTTTACGCCTTTCATGATAGCGTCTCCTTCATTCAAATTTTCCACGAATCCGACGGTCGACTGTTTTGCGTTCTCAACTCCTGCGTTAGATGTCATGATCAAGATGACGTGGCGGAAATCAGCTTTCTGTCCACGGCTGTCGGTCAAAGTGGCGTAGTCCATCACCTGCAAGAAAATATTGAACACTTTAGGATGTGCTTTTTCAATCTCGTCTATCAGCAGCACGCAATGAGGCGTTTTGCGGATGGCGTTTGTTAGCAATCCACCGTCTTCTGATCCTACATATCCACGGGAAGAACCGATAAGGTTGGATGTCTTGTACTCTTCCGAATATTCACTCATGTCGAAGCGTACCAGTGGAATGTTGAGCTCTTTGGCCAACACTTTAGCCACCTCTGTTTTTCCTACTCCTGTTGGACCGACAAACAGCAGGTTCGCCATTGGTTTGGTGTCGTCGGCAAGTCCGGCAGAAGCGGTGAGCACAGCCTCCGACAAAAGTTCAATGGCTTTGTCCTGGCCATAGATTTTGTCTTTGATGCGTTCGCTGAGGTTCATCAGTTTAGCTGTGTCGTCATCGTCGTCGGCAAGGGAATCTATCTTGCAGATCTTAGCCAACATGGCTGCAATCTCAGGTTTGTCGACAATCTGTTTCTTATCTTCCGATGGATGAAGCTCTCTCCAAGCACCCGCGTCGTCAATAAGAGACAGAGCCTTTTCCGGCATGAATCTGTTTGTGATATATTTTTTTGCTCCGAAGATCGCGTATTTGATTGCCTCCTCAGTGTATTCAATATTGTGGAACTCCTCGTAGTCGTCGAGTCTGCCCTCTATGATTTTTCTGCTTTCGTCATCGTTTGGCTCGTTCACTTCTATCGTTTCAAAGTGAGAGTGGAACTGGCGGTTGCCGACAGATGCTTTTTCCATTTCCTGAGCGGAAGAAGTGCCGATGATATGGATGTTGTAGTTGTCGACGTGTTGCAAAAGAATCGACACCATGTTGCCCATACTTTTGTCGGACTCTGCCGGGGTCATTGTGTGGATGTTGTCGACGCAGATGATTTTGCGTTTGTCGTCGGTGAAGAGAGAGAGCACCTCTTTCATCTTTCCTTCCACCTCACCATACATTGTGCTTCCTGCGATAAGCGACGGAATATTCAGCTCGTATACCATAGTGTCTTTCAAACGTTCTGGCACGTCGCCATGGTTGATGGCTGTGACAAGACCATGTATGATGGCAGTTTTTCCTACTCCGCTTTCACCTACGAAAATCACATTGTTCCTATCCTTACGGCATAAGATCTGCATCGCGCGGTTCAGTTCATCTTCACGTCCGATCAAATTGAATTTGTTTTTTTCTACCAACGTGTTCAGACAGGTGATGTATTCCGACTCTGGAGCTGTCTGGTTGCCGTGCTTTGTCTTTATATCTTCAATGGCATCGATAAAAATCTTGCCATTTTTCATAAGGTTTTCGATGTTGTCCGGCGTGAGCTCATATACTTTGCCGTCGTTGCTTGCGATGCTTTTTGTCTCGTAGTCATCCTCTGTACGGTATTTCTCGAATGAGTTGCACAGACTGCGTTCCAAATCGTTGAGGATATTTTCAGGGATGATTTCGGATTCGTCTTCCGTCTTCCACGGACATGGAGCGTCAAACACCTCATTGTCTTCAAGGAAATCCTGATATGTGAATTCAGAAAGCTCACATGCGTCCTGGTAAGTTGATTTGTAGTACTTGTCGAGGAAGAAGAATATGGCCATACGTTTATGGACGTTGATTGCCGACTTCTCTCCCAAGTCTGGAGGAAGCTTACAACCAGCCTCTATAAGTCCGATCACAATATGCGGAACCCCGACAACGAGTAGGGTGGCTTCGTTGTCTTCAAGGCTTGTCTGCTCAAACTTTTTGTATTTTTTATCGTTGGCGTAATTCTTCAAATTCAGTTTGAAAGCACTCTCGCTGATATTATTTTTCTGCTCAAGTTCATAGACAAGAGCCTTTGCGTATTCGAGAGCATACTCAAGATTGTAAGACGGAATAGGGCCGGCATAGTCGATAGAGTCAGGCACTGTTTCCGCATATTTGTTAAGATATTCACGCATTTTTTGCTCGCCATATTTTCCGTATGTCAGATAGAATGGCACTTGCCTAGTGAGGGCAAGCATCACATGTTCAGGCATTAGGAATTGATGGCGGTGACGTGTTGCGAACTCCTGAGCAAAGCATAGCGCTCTGCAAAGCATTTCAGTTACGAATCGTACATTTAGCATTTTGCTGCTTCTAATAAATGGTTATAGTTGTAGTATCAGTTGTGTGAGAATAGTTCTATCTTCAACGGAAAATTCTCGGCTCTTGCCATTCTGTCGGCCAGAGCTTTTTTTGATTTTGCAATGTCGACGGTGTATGTTCCAGCCACGGCGGAACCTTCCTGGTCTACCTTGAAGGTCAGTTTTACAGCCTTTTCTTTTGGCAAAAAGAATACGGTCATCAACACTTTAATGACAAAATCCACTGTGGTGATGTCATCGTTGAAAAAAACGACGTCGACCATCTCTTCTTTATCATTCTCAGGAATTTCGAATCCAAGAGATTTACCTTTACTTTTTCCTTTTTTTTCTCCTAGTGTAGCCACGTTTTTGATTATTCAGCGGTTAATACATAGTTTCCATTTTTGAACACATAATATTCATGCATCCATTCGATAGTTGTTGTTTCAACGCAGTCTTCGTCTTCTTCAACATGTTCAAGAAGATAATCGTCTAGTTCTTCTCCGGAAAGACTGTTTTTTGTTTGTTTTTCTGTCTCAAGTTTTTTTGCGATAGAGTCCACGTTGACGCTATCGATGTTGTTCATTTTGTCGTGCATATAAAGGTTGTTCATGCTACCTTGTGTCACGACATCGCCATCCTTGTATTTCACGACTGCTTTCGACACTATTTTAGCCTCTTGTCCTGTTGCCGGAGCATCAGTAATGGCAGTAGAATCGATTTTGGTCGAGTCTGCGTTGGCGTGTTTGATGAAATTCTTCACCGACACCACACGGTTTTTTACCAAAAGGTCGCGATAGGTGTTAGCTTTTTTCTTCTTTCTGCTCATGACGATGATTTTGTTTTCAGTGAAGTGGTCGCCTTCGCAGTTTTGCAGATTCCATTGGTCGTTCACGCTTGAGATCAAAAGGTTGTCGAGCACTTTCAGCATCTTGTTGTTGTCTAGAGCGTAAAGCGTCATATATTCGTTTTTAGAAAGGTAGACGTCGGTGCCGACACTGTCTGTCATACGAATTCCGAAAGCCATCACCTTGTCGTTGAGCTTGAAATTCGCGAAGTCAAAACGGTGAGATGTGTATTTCCTACGTCTTCCTACATCAATCTTGCTCTCGTCTTTTGTGTAGCAAACGACGCTACCGTCTGCTTTTTTTACTTTAGCGACGTATAGATCGTAGACGTTACGAGCAGAATCCACTTTGACCGGGATTGCGACGATGGCGTGGATGGAATCGTAAGGAATGACAGAATCCATCACTAACGATTTGAGAATCAGGCTATCTTTGATTCCCAAACCATCTAAGGTTGTCTGGGTTATTGTCGTCGCAGATGAAAAAAATCCTATTGCGGCGAGCAAAATTGTTATTATATATCGATTCATTTTAAGCTATATTTTGATTATGATGCTAATTTAATCAATTTTTAGTTGAACACATCAAACGATAGCTTTAAAAATTTGGCGAATTGTGAAAAAATAATAAAAGCGGAGGGTTTACTCCGCTTTTGGTGTTTTGTATTAGTTGATTTATTTGTTTTCTTCCATTTTAGCCTCCACTGTAAGAGTTGCGTGAGGGACAATGCGTAAACGTTCTTTAGGTATCAGTTTGCCGGTCTTTCTGCAGATGCCGTAGGTCTTGTTTTCGATTCTTACCAATGCGGCCTCAAGACATTTGATGTAGACCATTTCTTTTTGTGCGAGCAAACCGTTGAGCTCTTTGCTCAATGTTGTAGCTCCTTCCTCAAGCACTTTGAATGTTGGTGCGGTGTTGCTCAAATCGTTGCCGTCAGCATTTGTCACACTCGCTTTCAATTCCTCGTATATCTTTCTCGACTTTTCAAGTCGCTCAAGGATTATCTGCTTGAATTCCTCCAATTCTTCGTCGGAGTATCTAACTTTCTCTGTCATAATTCTTGTGTTTTTCAAATGGTTTCGCAAATATAATATTAAGTGGTTAATTACGTATTCATTAACTTGAAAATTTGAGTTTGTAAATTGTTGTTGTATAACATGGTTTGTGGATTTTGTTGTATTTTAGTGAGTTATTAAGGATGAATGGCCATTAAATATTTTGTTTTTGCGAGTTTTTGTCATGTTGACGGTTGGGTTCTATATTATGTCTCATTTTTGCTGAATTTGTGTATAAATAAAAAATCCTGATTCGTTCGATGTCTCGTTTGAATCAGGATTGAATTCTGTCTGAATTATCTTGCGGTCTCATGATTAGATGCGGTTGTGCTGATTTTGATTATTATTATTGTTTAGTTTTTTACAATCGTTCACTGAGTAAGCTATTTTTACTGCTGATGCCACACAAAGTAGCGCTAATGTTATTCCCATAGTCGTAATGAATTAAATGTTAGTAAACGTTTGTTCCTTTTGTTTTGTTTAAGAGTGAAGAGATTTCTCTACAATCCAAACTTTTGCTGCAAATGCAATTGCCAAACATGCGATCATTAATGTAACCATAGTCGTAAGTATTAAAATTGTTAAACTTCGTTTTAGTCTTCTTAAAACTGTTTTTAAGCGTGAAGTGAATCTTTAACGACCCAGATCTTTGCTACTACTGCGATTGCCAAAACTGAAAGTACCATAGTCTAAATTTTTAATTGTTTTTACTTTGTTTCTTTCTTTATACTTGCAAAATTACAACAAAATTTCATTCTGCAAAAGAAAATGCGATTTTTTTTGACAAAATGCTGAATTTTTTTTGAATTTGCGTTAATGTTATTTTGTATAATATTCTTTATTGTTATATAACTTATTGATTATTAATTGTTATTAAGTTTTGCAAAAGTGTATATTAATTGCATATAATTTCGTTTGTTTTTAGTTAAGTCTTTGGTTTATAATGATGTTGGTATTGTATAAATTTACGTATTTGAAAAACTGACATATTTCTATTGATTTATATTTATAACTGACATTTTGCTATGTTTGTATCTCGGTTTTGGCTCAAAAATATACATTTGGTGCGTATATATGTAAAAACTATACATTTTATATGTTTTTTTGTTGCCGGTTTATGATTATTATTTGCCGACTTTATACTTGAAAAAATAAATTTTTCTTTACTTTTGCTATGGATTTACAACTTACAAATGATTTATGTTTGATTTATTGTTTTATATATCTCTGCCTATCGCTTATATACTTCATGATGTTGAAGAATTGTTGACGCGAAGAAGATGGGAAAAAAGACATTACAATGATTTAGTCGAAAAATGTCCTAATTTCATCTCTCTCTTTTCTGCAATAAAAGATCTCAACCAAGTGAAATATACAATTGTGATTTTGGAACAATTGTTGTTTTTGGTGATTGCTGTTATAATGGCAGTTTATAGTGATCCAATGCCAATGTGTGCTTTGTTTTGGGGATTCGCCATACACACCGTGTTGCAGCATTTCTTTTTGAGTGTCTTATTTCGTTCTTATTATCCTGGACTAATCAGCTCTGTTTTGCTTTTGCCATATTTCGCCTACGGTATCTACAGTTTACTGAATATGTACAGTATTGTGGAAAACATAGTGATGGCAATATGTGGTTTAGGTGTTATTGTTCTTAATTTGGCATTGATGTATTGGCTGATGAAAAAGTTCGGAGATTTGTAATTTTTTTCGAGTTGTTTGGTAGTGTCTACACATATTATATATGTGTGATGTTTAAATCAGTTTCTCAATCTTTTTCTTTTCGACATCTGGAAATAATCCGCATAGATGTTCAATGATGCGGTTTCGTGATTCTTCTGGAGTCCTTCCGTCTACTTGATCCTTTATAGGAAACAATTCAGGATACATTGCTTCTGGTGTGCAGTATCTCGCCACTCCCCATCCATATGGCTCTCCCTTTTTGGAGATGAGGTATTCAAAATCAGCGATGCAAACGTGAGTTCCCATCTGCAGTTGTCCGATCAAACTGTCGAATGCCATTCCATTGTTTTTGTTGACGATTGGTTCGGTCGGGTCTTCAGGGTTGAATTTTGTCTTTTTCCTGCTCAGAGAAAATCCGCTCGCAATTTTCAATTGTTTGGAAAGCATGGATTCATTCTCCACCAGCACGTCGAGGATTCTGCGTGAGTCTTCGCTCTCTTTGTCGATAGGGTAGACCGTACGTCGCCAATTCATAAAATCGGGAAGCCATTCCAAACTGACGTATCCGGCTTTGCCACGGAAGAATTTTCCGTAAGCCGATTGCCAGTTGCTGATGATAGGACCTTTCCATTGCCATGGTCCATTTTCCATGTCGTCTCCAAACAGAAGTTCTGGCGGGGTCATCTCTTCAATGGAAAAACCTTCGATAGTATTTTTGAAAAAAGGCATGAATCCCAACTGTTTTATTATCGATTCAAGTTGGGATTGTTTCTCTATTATAATGCTGAATCTGTCCATTTTTATATTGTTGACGGAATTGTCGTTTCAAATCGGTTTCAATTCACCTGTCTCGCTGTCCATTATATATCCGCGTACAATAATGTCTTTGGGGACAAGCGGATGATTTTTCACAAGGTCGACGGTTTCCAGTACAGCGGCTTCAGTGTCGTCAAAACCGTGGAGCCAAGAATCAAGGTCGATTCCGCAATGTTTCATCAGGTTGATATGCTCGTCGTCGATGCCACGCTCACGCATCAGATGCTGCATCTCTTTGCTGTCCATCCCCTGTACTCCGCAACCGGTATGCCCGATGATCATGATTTCATTCACTCCTAGCTCATAGATGGCTACAAGCAGAGAGCGAACAGTGGAGTCGAAAGGGTTGGTGATGGTGCCGCCAGCGTTCTTAATAATCTTAACGTCGCCATTCTTTATTCCAAGAGCGGCGGGAAGAAGTTCCACAAGACGAGTGTCCATACAAGTGACGATGGCAATCTTTTTGTCGGGATATTTGCTTGTCTTGAATTGTTCGTAAGCTTTCGATTCTACGAATTGCTTGTTATATTCGAGCATTTGGTCGATCATAGTCATTCATGTCTTGAGTTAGGTAGTGTTGTATTTTGATTTGAACACAAAAATAAGTTATTTTGTTATATTTGTGGTTGTTTTATATACTATTGATCATGAAAATTCGCATTTTAGTCACATACAACATTCTTAAAGAGAGCTTTGCAGACGCTCCTGATAATTATGAATTCATTTTGCCATCAGCACCGTCTTTCACAAAAGATGAGATAATTGAGCGTTTGCCGGAATGTGACGGTTTGCTCTCTATGTTCAATTTCCCGATAGATAAGGATATTATCGACGCTGGGGCTCGCCTCAAGATCATATCTAATTTTGGTGTTGGCTTCAACAACGTCGACATAGATTATGCTAAATCAAAGGGAATTGTTGTGACGAACACTCCAGATCCAGTGGTTGAGCCGACAGCTGAATTGGCGTTTGCTCTTATGTCGACACTATCTCGTAGAATTGTCGAATGTAACCGTAAGCTGCACACCAAAGATTCAATTCGCTGGGGAGTGATGGAGAATCTTGGCACTGGCCTCTACAATAAAACCCTTGGAATTGTCGGGATGGGACGTATCGGACAGTCGGTTGCAAAACGTGCGGCAGTGTCGGGCATGAAAATCATTTATTATAACAGACATCGTTTGCCTGAAGATATAGAAAGGAAATATTCGGCTGAATACGTCTCTTTGGATTCTCTTCTGTCGCAGTCTGATTATATTTCATTGCATACTCCATTGGATGAATCAACGTATCATTTGATAGACGCCGAGGCTTTGTCGAAGATGAAAAAAGGTGTTTTCCTCGTAAATACAGCACGTGGACCGGTGGTTGACGAATCTGCTTTGGTGGCGGCTCTGGAGTGTGGACATATTGGAGGTGCTGGTCTGGATGTCTTTGAAAAAGAGCCGGAAATCAATAATGGATTGTTGGGCAGAGATAACGTGATTTTAGTGCCTCATATAGGCACTGCGACGGTGGAGGCACGAATTGCAATGGGAAGATACGCTGTGAAAAACATCACATTGTTCTTCGACGGAGAGAGCCCTCTAAGCAGAGTGGTGTAATCATCTGTTGCCGCAGATGAATTTTGTCGCCCTTGGAGAAATCTTTCTCAAAACGGCAAATATGGCTATAGAAATTGCAGCAGTTATAATCGGTGTGGCGAAATAGCAGAAGTAGTTTTCTACTAATGATTTTCCCGGGATAATTTCATGTATTGTCTTTTTGACAAATGTTAAGAGACATTCTATGTATGGGAGAGGCATCACATGAATTGCATAGATGAAAAAACATGCAGAAACTATCAATTTGTTTGGCTTTATATTATATCTAGTGATTGCTAATGACACTAAATAGAAAGCAGACGGAATACTTGCACATACGTAGAATGGAATGATATTGTGTCCTATTTCAGTTTTGTTGCCATCATATATTGTGCATGCCACTAAAAGGATGGCACTGATTGGCAATATAAAATATTTATATTTGTTGGCAAAATCCACGATGTTTAATTTGTTTAAGGCAAAAAAGGATCCAATAGTAAAGAAGAAAACAGATTCTATATCCAGACCAGGAATTTGGGTCCATATTTTGGATATGTATGCTAAAAAGAGAATAGGAATCAGCCATATTTTTAATTGTCTGATTGCTATATATATGATTGGGGTTAACAAAGAAATGACAAACAAGTCGCGTATAAACCATAGTGGAACATTCAATGGAGCTGTCGAACTCAGCTGGTTTCCTAACCAGTCGGTGTTTGAACCTACCCATTCGTGGAAGACATAGAATATTCGCCATATATTATTTGAGAAAAAGGCTAATGTCTCTGTTGTCGGATTGCCATTGCTAATGTCACATATAAGACTTTTCCCAACAATCAGTAGAAATGGTATTAGATTCCAAAGAATGTATGGGATGAGCAGTGTCTTTATTCTGCTTCCAATCTTCTTCTTGTATCCGTTCCACGACCATTCTTGAAAGTTGAAGAAAAACAAGAATCCTGATATAAAAAAGAATGTCGGTACAGCTATGCTGGGGATGATGTGTGAAAAAAGGATTTTGACTACATTATATATGCCAAGTCCTGACAATAAGTCGTATTTGGCGTCGATAAGGTTGGTTGTCTTTGGACTCATATGGATAAAAACCACCATCATGATCAAAGGAAACCTTAAAAAATCGATTGTTTGTGATTGTAATTCTGATTTGTCTTGTGTTGTAGTTGACATACTCTTTTATTTTTTACAAAGCTAAAAAATAATTTGATTTTTTTTGCGTTGATATTTCCAAAATACTCAATTTGATAGGTTTTGATGGTAATCACTTAGAAATTATAGAATGGGAATTCTTGTAATCTAAGTCTTTTGATTAGATTATTTTACAGAAACTTAACAGAGTACAGTTTGGGTATAAAGGACAGAATTTTAGAAAACCTCCATTCCATCGTGTATTTTATATGTAACATCGAAGGTGGTGATTTATACCAAAATCAATAAATGATAAGAATTTACTGTTATTTGATTAACAGTTTCAATATGACAAACGATAAATTTGCTATAATTGCAAACGGAAACGGGATGATAAGAGGCAGTTGCAATCCGTTTTTATTATTATGAACAAACAAAAAGAGTTACCATGAAAAACCGTTTACTTTACAAATTGACTATCGCTTCTTTGGCGTTGATGGGGGCATCTTCAGTTGTCGCTCAAGATTGTACAGTCAATCTTTCCAGTGTAAAACAAAAGATTGCCGGATTTGGAGGAATCAACCATCCTTGTTGGACAGGCTATGATCTAACTGACAATGATATAGACAAACTATTTGGTGTCGGTGACGGTAAGCTTGGACTTTCTGTGATGCGTATCTGGGTGGCTGAAAGTGAGAATAATTGGAGTAGAGAGCTTTCTACGTGTAAGAAGGTTCAAAAGATGGGCGTGAAAATTTTTGCAACTCCATGGAATACTCCTACTTCAGATATGTGTACGAAGACAACAGCTTTTTGTAACAACAACTCTTGTCAGTATCGTGCCAACGAGAAGCAGATCAACACATCAGCTTTCTCAAAATACACAGACCATCTGATCAAGTTCAACAATTATATGTATAACAATGGTGTAAGCCTTTATGCCATGAGTTTTGCCAATGAACCTGATTATGGTCATGATTGGACATGGTGGAGCACCGATCAAGTGTATGAGTACACAAAAAATTATGCCGGTAAACTACGTGTGAATGGCACTAAGGTTATCACAGCAGAGAGTTTTGCATATAGCAAAGGATTGTATGATAAAGTGTTGAATGACGCAAATGCTCTTAAGAATATCGACATCTTGGGTACACATTTCTATGCAAGTGGTGCCTCTACAGGTGATAATTTCTTCAAATACTCTCTTGGCGACCAGAAGATTGCTGCGGATCCTAACAAAGAGTTGTGGATGACGGAATACTACACGTCTTCAAATGCAACTAATGGTTCTCCTTGTCGTGCCAATGTATGGCCTGAGGCTTTGGAGGTGGCTTACTCAATCCATCGTGGTATGGCTCTTTCTAATATGAGTGCGTATGTGTGGTGGTATCTAAAGAGAAACTATTCTTTGATCAACAACGGTGATTCTAACAACGAGAATTCCAAAGATGGCCAGATCACTAAACGTGGATGGCTATTCGGTCAGTTTGCAAGATTCATCCGTCCTGGATATTATCGCGTCGACTGCAGCGTCAACCCAACTTATAATGTGTATACATCCGCATATAAGAATGGAGATGACGTTGTGATTGTTGCGGTAAATATGAGCACAGAGGCTAAGACAATAAACATTTCTGTCCCTGGCACAAAAGTTAAGCAGTGGAATGTATGGATTACAGACCAGACAAGAAATATGAAGCAGCTTGATGCGATAAATAAGAGTTCTTCATTCTCTGTAACTCTTCCTGCAAAAAGTTGTGTCACATACGTTGGCGAGGGCAGTGGCAAGATCAGTTTGGATATCGCGGCTGAAACACTTGTCATTGAGGAGGGCGACAGTGTGTTGATCACTCCAACATACAAGAGCGAGTCTGAAATCAAGAATATCAAGTATTTCGAAGGTTCGGAGCAGGTGAAAGACAAGTGGGTGGCTCCTTTCGCCTTCTATTACGGAGCAGACGCATCTTTAGGAAAGCACACTATCAATGCTGTGGCTTATGATGAGAATGGAGAGTCGGGCGAGTCGGCTCCTATCACAATCGAGGTTGTGAAGAGGGCACGTCCTTATGGAGGTGTGGCTGCCAAGATTCCAGGAATCGTCGAGGCTGAGAATTTCAATGAGGGAGCTTCTGGCATTTCGTTTTATGACGCGAAGGAAGAGAATAATGGAGACGCTACTTACAGATCAGATTCTAATGTAGACGTGTATGTGTGCGACGGAGGTTATGCTGTCGGTTATTGTGAGGCAGGAGAGTGGCTGAAGTATACTGTTGAAGTGGAGAAAGATGGTGAATATACATTGTCGGCAAATGTTTCGGACGAAGGTGGTGAGTCGTCGTTCTCGATTATGTTTGACGGTGATGAGTCTTCAAAGGTCATGTTTGAAACAGAAGACACTGGAGCTTGGACAACATACAAAGAGTTGGCTTCTGATAAGGTTGTCAAGTTGTCGGCTGGCAAACATGAGATGCTTCTTTCAATCGAATCGTCTTGGGTTAACGTGGATTGGATAAAAGTCAAGAGTACTGATCCTACTAAAATAGATGATGTTGTCGCTGCGTTCCCTTCTGGTGAGTATACAGTTTGTGATGCTAACGGCAAGTCGCTAGGAAATGTCACTATCAGTAGTAAAACTGAATTCGATGCAAAATTTGCGGAATCGGGTGTTTACATTCTCGTCTCTGCAAGTGGAAAGTCAATAAAATATGTAAAATAACTAATACAATATATCATGAGAACACTTTACAACACATTAGTTGTGTCTGTTATCGGCACAATGCTTTCTGTATCGTCTGTTGCTCAAACACTTCCCGGTGCGAAAAGCACCATCAATGTGAACGGTAAAAACCGTACAATTGATGTGTACGCTCCAAACGGAATGGGAGAGAATAGACCGATGGTGATTTCAGCCCACGGTATGGGTCAGGATATCGCTTATCAAAAGGAGAATTCTCGTTGGGACTTGGTGGCTGACACTGCTAAATTCCTTGTTGTCTATCCTCAGTCTGACGGTTCTACTTGGGATTTGAGCGCTACTGGTAATGATATCGCTTTCATAAAGGCTATCATTAAGGAGATGAGTTCTAAGTATAAAATTGACTTGGATCGCGTGTATATGTCTGGATTCTCTATGGGTGGAATGCTTACATATTCAGTGGCAAACAACATGGCAGACCAGATTGCGGCTTGTGCTCCAGTCTCAGGTTATCCAATTGGCGACCTGACTGCTAAGCCTTCACGTCCTATGCCAATCATCCATACAAATGGAGACAAAGACGACGTGGTGCACTATGAGCCATGGAAGGGCAATTTCAACGGAATGTATCAGGAGCAGCAAGGTGCTTATGCTCAGGCGGAGGCATGGGCAAAAGCTAATCAGTGCGAGGGAACTCCTGTCGAGTCGGTGATCGACGGTGCTGCTACTCGTTATTTATGGAAGAATGGTAAGTGTGGCGTAGAGGTTTGTTTGAACAAGGTTTATGGAAAAGGTCACTGGCCATCAAACGACAAGTATCATTCAGTACGTGAGATTTGGAAGTTTGTCAGCAGATTCTCTTTGAATTGTGGAGAGGTTGGTTCTTCTTCTGGTTCCGGTTCATCTGGATCAGGAACAATGGCTGAAGAGGCAGGCCCTTACAATGGATCACCTGCGTCTATTCCAGGCTCAATTGAGGCAGAGGAGTATGATTTCGGAGGACAGGATGTCGCTTACAACGATAAGGATGAGGAAAATCGTGGAGAAGCGTTCCGTAAAGACGGAATTGATATTTACAAGGGAGGATCAGGATTCGTTATCGGTTATAATCAGAGCGGTGAGTGGTTGAATTATACTGTTGATGTAAAAGAGACATCAAGATATACAGTGACAATTTCAGCCGCAACGGATAATGCGTCTGCTTCATTCCAGCTTTTGATCGATGGCAAGGAAGTGACTGGTGAGATTGGGGCTCCTAACACAGGTGATTTCTCAAAATTCTCTACTGTGATGGCTCGTACAAAGGAAATCTCTGCAGGTAAGCACACTTTGCAGCTAAAGATTACAAGTGACTGGGTAGATATTGATAATTTGAAGTTTGAAAAATATGAGTCGAACGGTGCAGAGCCATACGACGCTAACGGTTGTGTGATCGGCGATCGCGACAACACTGAGTTGGCTTCTATTTTCTCTTCAATCGCATTGAGCAACGTCAACCCTAAGGTTAAGCCAACTACTAATCATAACCCAATCATGACTCAGCGTTATGGAGCTGATCCATGTGCGATGGTTTACGGTGACTCTGTATATATATATATGACTCACGATATATATGAGTACGACAATAATGGTAAGATTAAGGATAACGGATATGGTAAGATCACTGAGATCGTTTGTGTATCTTCTGCCGACCTTGTAAACTGGACAGACCACGGACCAATGAAGGTCGCAGGAAATGGCGGTATATCTAAGGCAGGTAACTCATGGGCTCCGACTGCATGTCATGTGAAGATGAATGGAAAGGATCGTTTCTTCCTATATTTTGCTAATGGTGGTAATGGTATTTATGTAGTCGCAGGTGACACTCCTTACGGTCCATGGCAGGATGTGAAGAATGGTCAGGGACTTATCACTCGTTCTATGCCAAATTGTAATGTGGACTGGTTGTTCGACCCTGCAGTTCTTGTAGATGACGATGGTACTGGTTACATCTATTTCGGTGGTGGTGTGCCAAAGGGTAAGGATGCAGATCCAGGAACAGCTCGTATAGCTAAACTTGGCAGCGACTTTACTAGTATTGTTGGAACAGCTCAGAGTTTGAACCCTCCTTATCTATTTGAGGATGCTGGTATCAATAAGATTGGTAAGAACTATGTATATTCATATTGTACTAACTGGAACACAGGTGGAAACAACATTGGAATCAGCAACGCTGTTATCTCAACTATGATTTCTACTAATCCGATGTCTGGATTCAAGTACGACCGCAAGGTGTTCGATAATCCATCTAAGTGGCTTGGATCGAACGGCAACAACCACCATTCATTCTTTAAGTTTAAGAATAAATGGTACATCACATACCACAGCCAGTGGATTCAGAATCAGATTGGTGTAAGTGGTGGATACCGTTGCTCACACGTCGACTATGCTAATGTTGATGAGTCGGCAGGAAAGATCATGGGAGTGTCGGCTGGTACTACTAAGGGAGTTGACCAGGTTGAGGCTGTAGACGGTACTAAGACAATCCAGGCTGAGTGTTTTGCTTGGCAGAGTGGAATAGAGGTCAACTATGTTGGAAACTCTACTCGAATGGCTGTAAGTGGAAAGAACGGTTCTTGGATTGGCTTGAGTGGAGTCCAGGCTAAAGGTGTTAACAAGTTTAAGGCACGCGTATCTGCTCCATGTGGTGGCGCAATCAGAATTACAACAGGTTCAGCTAATGGTCCTGTACTTGGATATTTGAATGTAGAGTCTAATTCATCGTTTGAGGAGTTTGAATGTAAGTTGACATCAGACATCCCTACATCTACAGACCTATTCTTCACGTTCAGCGGGGAGTTGAAGTTTGATTCATGGAGCATGTTCTATGATGATCCAGCAGACGATGAAATAATAGACGCTACATCAGCTTCTCTAACTGTTGAGCCAAACCCAGCAAAGGACGAAGTCACTGTCAGTGGTTTGACAGATGGTGATATCATCACAATCACATCAATGAATGGTGTTGTTGTGAAGGCATTTGTTGCAGAGTCTGACGTTGTTGATGTCGTAGTTTCAGATCTTGCTTCTGGAATCTATGTGGTGTCAAACGGTTCGAAGACAGTTAAGCTAATCAAAGAATAATAAAGCAATAGCGGTAGCGACGATAGAAATACCGTCGCTACTATTTTATTTATTTGTTTTGAATTGAAATTTTTTTAATTTTGTCTAAACTTAAAACACACAAAATAACATGAAAACATTAATTAAAAGCTTTGCTTTATTGGCATCGCTAGCTTCGGCTGTGACTCTTTTTGCCCAAGGGTCAATTTATGTCTGTAAGAAAGACGGTACGTATGTGGAGTATGCAATCAGCGACATTGACAGCGTCTCCATGAACAAACCAGAGAGTCAGGAAATTCAGCAACCAGTAGAAAAGACATTCTTTTTGTATGGAGACAATGTCGATTATGATGGACCTCTCCAGTACAACTGGGATGAAAAAGTTGGTCCTTCAGGAAATGGTGTGCTAGCATATCCAAAAGAAATGTCTAATGATCCGAATGTGCTTCATCCAGTAGCAATCTTTTGTCCTGGTGGTGGAGAGACTCCAAACTCGCAGCCTACTATTCCTAAACGACTCGCATCTATGGGCTTTGTCGTCTTTTCTCAACCTTCTACGTGGAGTGGAGATGACGCGATTAAAGCTTTTGACTGGCTTGATCAGATGAACAATGATCCGAATGCGAGATTTTATGGCAAGCTCAATATGGAGCGTGTGGCAATCTGCGGACATTCGCAAGGAGGTGTGATGGCTCAGGATTGTGCTAGCAAAGACAAGCGTGTAGCTGTGTTGATGCTGCTCAACAGTGGAAGCTTCGATGCTCATAGTGGATCTGCCAATCTGACAATCCCTACTGGAATTATCACTGGACACACCGATATGGCTTACGACAACGCGGTAGGTGATTTCAATTACCCTGCAAACAAAGCTCCAATGTGGCTTGGAATAAAAGGTAATGAAGGTCATGGATATGGTCCTTGGGGTGGATCAAACTGTTGTGTCGCTTGGATCAGATGGCATTTGTGCGGAGAGACAAAGTGGGAAAAAGAGTTTCTGCAAAACGGAGGAAAATTCTGCAATGCTAACGGTTGGGAGACAAAGATCAGAAACTGGTAAAAAGTCGGAAACGATGTAGTTACAAATATGGGTGTGCCAAATATGGTACACCCATTTTTATAAATTTGAATATGGAGAAACGGGTGCCTGTGTGATGATGATTTTTCTTAATATTGCCGAATAAACGTTTTTTCGATTTGTTTGGCAAACATAAAACAAGTATTTTTGAGGAAGATTTTCATTACGTCTGAAACATGAATATGCTCGACTATCTTGAGTGGCGAGGTGATTTGCCGTTTGAAAGGGATCCTTTTAATGAAGTGGATGCCCTGATCCTCTCATTGATATCATATTATGAGTTTGAACAATTCTATCAAGTGGTTACAAATGTATGTGGCTATACACTTGCCGAATATGTCAAATTGCATGAGGATAATGTTCAGATATTCGGTGAAATAGACAAAAATATTGATATCGAAAATGATATTGTGCCAAGAAAGACAGCTCCGTTTGTTTTGTGTAAAGCAGTGAAGACGGAGAGGTTTGCCAATATACGCATCGTCGACTTCAGGAATATTTTCGATGAGGAAAGAGTTATACAGTTTGCTGCTGTCACATTTGAATTGTCTGATGGCATAAGGGTTGTGGCATACCGAGGCACTGACTCGTCGATAATTGGTTGGAAAGAGGACTGTATGCTATCTTACTTAAGGGAAATCCCAGGTCAGGCTGAGGCTGTGCGATATTTCAATGAATCAGAGACTGGCAAGAAATACTATATCGTAGGTCATTCCAAGGGAGGAAATGAGGCGTTATATACGTATATCAAGATGAAGGAAGAACGTGTTGATGATGTGATAGCTGTATATAATTTCGATGGCCCTGGATTTTTGGATAAAATACAGGATACTCCTCGTTATTTAGAAGGAAAAGAAAAAATTCACACATTCGTGCCGTCGAGTTCCATAGTTGGTATGCTGTTGGAACATGTGAAAGACTATGTCGCAGTTAAGAGCCAGGGCTTTGGAATAAAGCAACATAATCCATTGTTTTGGGAGGTATATCGAGCTAATTTGGTAAAAGAGATTGATAATGTGTGGGTCAGAGATGTGGCAGAACATACTTTCTCGGAATTTTTGAAAGAGATGACTCTTGAGGAGCGTAAATTTGTGACGGAGAATGTCTTTTCTATTGTAAGTAGTTGTGGAGCAAAAAGTTTTGCTGAACTTTATGAGCATCCGTTCAGAAATACAAAAATTATTGTGGCTACTTACTCAAAGTTGCCTGATGAACATAAAGATAAATTGATTAAAGCGTCCAAACTGCTTGGATTCTCGTGGGCTTCAAGTTATCGATTTGGATTAGGTGAGGTGAAACCAACCGACAAGCAGCCGTTGCTTAAACCATTTTTTAGTTTAGGAAAGAAAAAATAATTTAAAACTTAATATTACGTATTATGGGAATATTGGATATGGTGCTCGGCAACTCATCAGAAGTGTCGCAGCAGGAGATAGAAAAACACTTTAATGGAGTGCTGTTTGATGGAGAGACGGTGGAGAAAGGATATAAAGTTATCCGAGACATTTGGTTGTTCACATCGCATCGTCTTATTATTCTTGACATTCAAGGCATTACAGGAAAGAAGAAGGAATTTCATTCAGTACCGTACAAGTCTATCCGACAATTCTCGGTTGAGACTGCAGGATCGTTTGATGATGACTGTGAAATGAAGTTGTATGTGGCTGGTATGGCGATGCCTTTTTCATACGAATTCAAAAAAGGCATAGATGTGATTGGTATACAACGAAATTTGGCGGAGCATATTTGTAAATAAAAAAGACGGATTATTCCGTCTTTTTTAATTTTCTTCTAATTCTTTATTCAAAACTTCCAATTTTTTGTTTACGATTTTTATGGCATCTTCGTATATTTCCTTGAATTCGAGCGGACGTTTAGCATAATAGGAGACTGCGGAATCGAATACAGCGGCAGTAACATTGTGTTTGTTAAGAAAATCCACGTATACCAGATTCATGTCAAGATTTTTGACCTCCCTTAATTCATGCTTAGAAGTCCCTTCAAGCATATAATAGTCAGCTACTATCTGGCTCATCATCTTTTTTTCAATAGGTGCTTTTTCTTTGCAAGAAGAAAAAACACATGATGTGAATAATGCTAGCAGCGTCGCCAATATAATACTATTCTTTTTCATTGCTTTCTGATTTAGATTCTGTTTCGACGGAATTGTCGGATACTTTCTCTTTTTTGTCTTCGTCATCACCCATGAATCTCGACAACTCTTTGTGCTCAAACACAAGAACGCAGAACACACCAGTGCAGACAGCACTGTCGGCTATGTTGAAAACAGGACGGAAGAAAATCTCACCACCGAAGAAAGGCACCCATTCTGGAATACGGAATAATGGAAAATAAAGCATATCCACAACTTTGCCATAAAGCCATGTCGAATACCCGCCAGCGGCTGGCATAAATTCTGCCACTTGACGATGACTGTCGCTGAAGATGACTCCATAGAAAACACAGTCGATGATGTTGCCGAGGGCTCCCGCCGTAATCAGCACCATACACACGATAAAGCCTGTCTTATATTTTTCTTTAATGATTTTATTAATGATATATAAAAGACCGCCGACGGCAATGATTCTGAATAAGGTCAGGAATATTTTATTGCCCATCTCGATGCTGAATGCCATTCCGTTGTTTTCCTGGAAATTGATTTGAAACCAATCAGTGATCCAGATGCTTGATCCCAAAGACATGTGAGTCTTCACCCAAATCTTTGATACTTGGTCTATTATAATGACTGCTATAAAAATTGCGATGTAGAGAAATCGCTTGTCTTTTAGAATATTGTTCATTAATAATTGTAATTTTTTACAAAAATAGGAGAATTTCTTGTATTTTTGCATATTGATTGATGCAAATGTGTGGATTTCTACTATGATGTTTTTTCATTCGTTCGCTTAGTCATGTAATGTTAGGTCCGATTGGGAAAAATATGATTTTGCTATTATTGTGCATAAAACCTTACGAAATCACATTGTTTGGCATACTTTTTGATGAAAACTTTAAGGAAAAATATACAAGTAAAAAATGAACTCTTTTAACATTAGGCTGAAATCACTTTTAGTGCTTTTAGTATTTTCTTTTGTCACACTATCTGTTTCGGCGAAAGATGTTATTTATGTAAAGTCAGGGGCCAGTGGAGACGGAAGCTCCTGGACAAAAGCGTTTGGTAATATTCAGCAGGCTGTTGACGCGGCAGCTAAGAAAGGTGCTGATGTTTGGGTGGCAAAAGGAATCTATAAGAGCGATTCCTCGGCTGTTGTTTTCCTAAAACCTAAAGTCAATCTGTATGGAGGATTTGCAGGCACCGAAACATCTTTTGCTGTTCGTGACACGGCAAAGAATCCGACTGTTTTGGATGGAAATGGAAAGATCCGAGTAATATATCAGAATAATGATTTTGCTGATACATCTTCTGTTGTAGTTGACGGATTCACAATCCAGAATGGAATGGCTGATTATGGAGGTGGTGCGTATTTGAGAAAAAATACTACAATCAACAACTGTATTCTGAAGAAAAATACTGCGACACAATCAGGTTTGGCTATCTATGCAAATTATTCAAAAATAAAAAATAGCATAGTCTGTAACAATAATTCAAGTAATACTAATATTACAGTTTATTTGTATTATTCGGAGATGGATAGTAGTGCTGTTAGAAACAATTCGGCTTATTATTGTTCTGGTGTTTATGTAGATGCTTATTCTACGGTATCCAATTCCATAATAGATAATAATAGGGATTCTTACAACTATGGCTATTCTCCATTGCATTTGAATAATCACTCTAAGTTGATCAATTGTGAAGTTACAAACAACTATGGACGTAATGGAGGAATCTATGCTTATAACAATTGTGATGTCAAAAAATGTTTGGTTTCAAACAATGTAAGTTCGATTTATAGTGTTGTTAATATAGATTATTATTCAAAAATTGAAGATTCTGAAATTTTTGGCAATGAGAGTATAGAACATGAAATTTTGTATGTTAACAGTTCTTCTTCAATGAATCGTTGTAAGGTGTTCAACAATGTTACTGACAAAAATCATAATATTGTTAATATACTTAATTCTTCTATTCTTTCTAATTCGCTAATATATGGCAATAAGAGTGTAAATTCGTCTTATGCACCACTTCGTTTGAATTACAGTGCAAAAATGATAAATAGCACTTTTGCCGATAATGAGACGGGAGCCTCTGTTGCAGTTGAAATGAATAACTCGTCTGTGACAAATTCAATCATAGTCGGCACTAAGTATGTAAAATCATTTCAAAATCATTTTAGTTTGAGTGGGACAAATTCTATCTCATATTCCATGATAGAAGGAGGCTTTGCTGGAGAAGGTAATATTACAGGATCGAAGAGTTTTGCCGCTTTTACAAATCCTGGAAAAGGAGATTATTCTTTATCTGAAAAATCATATTGTATAAATAGAGGAAAGAATGTTGATGACTCTATTGATTTGTTGGGCAAACCAAGAAAACAGAATGGAGCCGTTGATATGGGAGCTGTCGAATCTCAGTATGAGACAGCGGATGTGCCGTCTTTGGGAAAGATAATTTATGTAAAGGAAAATTCAAATGGAGATGGTTCAAGTTGGACATCTGCATTCGGAGATATCAGTGAAGCTATAAAAATAGCCTCATGTGATGGCAAAAGACATGAGATATGGGTGGCAACTGGAACGTATTATGGAGATACTACATCTTTATCAGCGGCGATTTGTCTAGAAAAAGGAATTTGCCTATATGGAGGATTCTCAGGAAACGAGAAATCTCTAACTGCAAGAGACACAGCGAAGAACCCTACAATCATAGATGGAAAGAACAAGAGACGAGTGATCGTGCAAAACTATGTTTTTGCTGATTCTATGGCAATTGTGGTAGACGGATTCACAATCCAGAACGGAACAGCGGCCAATGGCGGAGGTGTGAACGTTACTGCCAACACCACAATCAGCAACTGTATCATAAAGAGCAATAAGGCGTCAGGCAACGGATCCGCAATTTATGCAACAAACGCGACGATCAAGAACTGTCAGATTCTTGGCAACACATATTCAAATTATCTTCAATACACAGTGTGTCTTAATAACTGTGTGATGGACAGCTGTGTTTTGAAGGGCAACCGATCATGTTATTATGCGGCGATATTAGCCGAGAATAAGTCAAAAGTGACAAATTGTTTGTTTGAGGGCAACAACTCCTCCTACAATTATAGAGGCTCATATTTCAATGGCTCGGAAGTCGACAACTGTAAGTTTGTGAACACAAATGGATCAGGTGCCTGCGTTGAATTGTACGGCTCATCGTTAATGACGAATTGTTTGTTTGAAGGAAATACGGAAGTTGGCAGCAGTGTCGTTAATGTAAACGGAGGTTCAAGGATTGAGGATTGCCAGATCCAAAACAACACGACAAGCTCAAATCTTGTATATCTGTATGATGGAAAAGCCAACAGATGTCTTGTAAAGGGAAACACTACGTCGGATAGGATAATGACGATGTATTACGCATCCTCGTCGATATCGAACAGCTTGATATGCAATAACAACTGCACTAATGCATATAATGAGCCAATCTATAATGACAGAGGAAACATATTGAATTGTACCTTTGTGAACAATAATTCAAAGTGCAATAAGTTCATGAACATGCAGAATGCCACATTGAAGAACTCCATTTTAGTCGGCAACCAAACGAATGCCAATTACAGTGGAGCCTTTAATCTGGGTGGAACAAACACGATCAAGAACAATATGCTTGAGGCCACATTTAT